>Ga0209828_1000238_pt1 | contig 54268 bp, 45 predicted proteins | sample MaitaG_FD_187429 | JGI IMG/M metagenome (GOLD analysis project Ga0209828, IMG submission 187429) | Marine algal microbial communities from Maine, USA - Maine_Asex2 metaG (SPAdes) (version 2) | ecosystem: Host-associated > Algae > Red algae > Unclassified | place: Maine, USA | collected 2015-01-05
AACTACGATTACTCTATAATTATTTTTGTTTATTGAGGAAGAAATAAGAGAGCTTGGGCGGCAAGCTTTATTTATAGTCAAACAAAAAATTTGAATCAAATATCATCTCTTTAATGAGATATTAAGAGTGTATAAAACCGATCAACTCTAGGCAACAACAAGCAACCAACAACTGATACAGAAAATGGATAAGGAAAAAATATTTTATGATCTCATCGATAATCCACGTAACATTTACGAAAATGCGACCTTATTCAAGCAAAAAAGAAGAGATCCTTCTAGCTATAATAATATTTTAAAAGAAGGACTATCGTATACCGAAGAAGATCAAATTCTGAATTGTTTGTCTCATCCCACAGATCCAGAGATCTCCAAAGAAAAAGTATGGAAAAGTCAAAATAATAAATTTTTAAATTATCATAAATCACTTACGCCTCATACATTTTTTAATAGTATAGCCATTGATCATTATATCGGTAATAAATCAGGACTAAATGATATAAAAGATGCCGTTGTTTTTGACGTCGGCGGAGGTACCGGTCATTTTCTAACTAGCTTTTTTAAGTTTCCCAAAAGTTTGGAGTATTATTTGATAGATCCAAATGTAAGGCTATTGCATGATCAGTTCATTAGAATGTATCCTCAATTATTAGATCTTGAAATGGGTCATGTCCTAGCATTGGGTGAAGATTTTCCATTCAAAAAAGAAGTTGCAGATTTGGTGGTAAGCTCCTCCTCCATAGACCATATGAAAGATCATAAACAATTTATCAAAGAATCTTATCGATGTTTAAAATTCGGGGGAAAGCTCTTAGTCTCTAGTCATCTTTCTGGGGCGAAAACGAAATCAAATAAATCAATTTCCCTAAGTGGAATTTTTGAAGCTATAGCAAGAATCATCCATAGACTCCAAAATCGAGTTGCGGTCAACGATCATGTATTAGAGTTTTCCTCAACAAAAGCATTGGAAACAGACATGTTGGATGTTGGATTCCAAATACAAGAAAGTGAGGTTTTTAAAAACTACTTTTACATTGTAGCCATTAAAGACTAGTCTAGATTTTTTCTGTTTTCAACCATGTAAAAGCAGATTAAACCTAAGCCACCACCTATCAACACTGTTGGAATTACACCCAATGCTTCATTCAAATCAAATAATTGTTCAAGCATTAGTCCTACAAACCATCCTAAGCCAACCCCAGTCAATAACATTCCATTTTTTAGAGAACTACTCTTTTCACTAAGTTGCTTTTCTTCAAAAATGCTGGCATCCCTTCCAGATTCGATCAAAGCCATTCTTTCTGTATGTCTTGCACGATATCTCATATAAATATAGGAAATGATGCTTCCAAAAAAACCTACTAAGGCGATCATTGGTATTAATATTTCTGGTCCATTCATAATTTATAATTTATAATTTTGATGCTTTGACGCACTCAATTCTAAGTCGGTTACAAATATTTAGATTTTTTTTCAAAAATGTTTGTAACCTACTTTTCCTACCTTTCGTATAAGTAGTACAATGCGTTCAGATATAGATGAAAAACAACTGATACAAAGAGCGATAGATGGGGATCAATCAGCTTTTAGAGACTTGATATTAATATATCAGAACTATGTTTATTCTATCTGTCTATCGGTATTAAAAGTACCGATGGAGTCTGAAGAGGCGGCCCAAGACACCTTTATTAAGGTATATAAGTCAATAAAAACGTACAATTTTACTTCTAAATTTTCGACGTGGTTGTACAGTATTGCTTATAGGACGAGTATTGATTATTATAGAAAAAGAAAAAGAACAGAGGATATTGATTCGATCGATTATTTTTTGGTAGGAACCGTTAATAATACGGAGGCTATTATTGAAAAGCAGGAATTGACATCTTTGATAAGAATGGTTTTAGAAGACCTTGGCCAAGAAGAAAGGTCATTGATAACCTTATTCTATTTAGAAGAACAGAGCGTAAAAGAAATGATTGAAATTACGGGTCTCCAAGAAAGTAATATCAAAGTGAAACTTTTTAGAGCCAGAAAAAAACTTTACACTTTACTTTCCGATAAGTATAGTGCATTTTTATAACATATTTATAAACTTTAGTGATGGAAGACAAACTAGAAAAAATATGGGACTATTTAGATGGTAATCTAAGCCATGAGGAGCGTTTGCAGGTGGAAATGCTGCAAAAATCTGATGCTGATTTTAATCTATTATTCAAATCTCAATTACAATTACACCGTGGTCTTTCTAAAAGTGTTGTAAAACCAGCACCACTTAACTTCGCCGATCAGATTATGGCTAAAGTAGCTACAACTAATTCCTTGGTTTCTTCAAATTCCTTTAATGGATTTAAGTATATAATGATGGGTTTGGCTTTCATATTGTTGCTTTTCTCAGTATCAGCTTTCCTCATGCCAATGGAGACATCACCTTCAAATACTTTAATGCCGTCAAAATTAGTTGCGTTTAAGTCTTATTTTGCAAATATCTTTTCTTCAATTCAATTTATAAAAATCACACCATATTGGTCAGTATTTTTTGCTGTTCTAGTATTATTTTGGGCAGATCGACTGTTATTTTCTGTTGTTCGATTAAATACACAAAGACATTGAAATAACTGATTCTTCCTCTTGAATAAATACCGAGAAGAAAGAATGAGAAAATCAAAACAGAATAGTGACTACTACACTTGGGGAGATCATTTTTGATCTTGGCATATGGTAAATAATGTACAACTAAGTGTTATCTAAGAATCAATGCCGCCCACTACGACTGAACTTAGGAATGAGAACACAATAAAGTGCCATTTTGGCTTGCCTATTTCACCTCTAATTTTATTAAAAAGCCTCGACATAGCTACAGCTATGCCTGTGTTTTTTGCCTCATTAGGAACAAAATATGCGATCCCCAAATTTGATACTTTATTTAATTCTCATCCCAAGTCATAAACATTCAAAAAGTCAAAAGTTTTTCTACATATTGACAGGGACAGGGACAGGAATATCATCCTAGAAAACAAAGAATAATCTATCTTAGAACACGAAGGAATCCATATAAAAACGAATGTTTCACACCAAATTATAAACGAAACCACTGAAATACTGGAATTTTTTGTCATTTCCTAATCACATGCTCACGGGGATAGAATAAAATTAGATTAGGGCATAGTCTAAGTACTTTATAAAACTCTATTTTATAATAGAAGATTAAGAGCTTATATTTGCACAACTTATAATGTAATATGGAGGAGTGGGAAATAGACTTTCAATTTTTAAGAGTCAAACATTTTGTCAAAGATAAGTTAGCCTTGACCGAATTGCCTGATATGAAGGTGATCCTTTTTCTTATCGGTATTCAGGAATTGGGAATGGGACCAAAAGAATTTACAAAGGAGGAAAAGCGTGATCTTATGCATGTAGCAGTTTGTACTTTAATGGAAGAAGATGGCTATTATGAATTTATAGGTCGAGACGAAGATGGCTGGCCACACTGGAATTCAGCAATTCCATTTACAACCAAAGGAGTAAAAGAACAAGAAGCTATATTACACAATAAGATTATTAAATATTTTAAATTGGATAAAGAAGAAATTAATTTAAACTAAGAAATATGAAGAACGTATTTATTCTATCTCTTTTTGTATTGCTGTTTATGTCATGTGGTGAAACGGATAAAAAAACCTACGCCATGGTAGAAACAGATTTAGGAAATATGAAAATTGAGTTATATAACTCAACACCTGGACATAGAGATAATTTTGTAAAACTAGCCAAAGAAGGATTTTACGATGGCCTCCTTTTTCACAGGGTTATCAAAGGATTTATGGCACAAGGTGGAGATCCTCAATCCAAGGATGCTGCTCCAGAAGCTAGATTAGGTTCAGGTGGTCCTGGTTATACCATTCCAGCAGAAATTGGTTCCCCACACTTCAAAGGAACCATTGCAGCAGCTAGGACAGGAGGGCCTTCAAATCCAGAGAAAAAATCCTCAGGGTCCCAATTTTACCTGGTACAAGGTAATAAGGTAACTGCTCAACAATTAGATTCTTTTGGAAAGCAAAAAGGGATAAATTACAGTGAAGCTCAACGAGAAAAATATTTGGAATTAGGAGGAACGCCAATGCTTGATATGGATTATACGGTATTTGGTGAAGTGGTCGAAGGCTTAGATGTAATCGATAAAATCTGTGATGTGCAAACAGCACCCGGAGATCGTCCTTTAGAAGATATAAAAATGAAAGTTAGAATCTTATAGATTCCATCTCAATATGATAACAGAAGCTGTATAATTTATGCAGCTTTTTTTTATAGCTTCTACAGCTCTGAAGTGTTGGGCTTTTCATAATATGGGCTTGGTCTAACCTTACAATGGTTAGAAATGAGAGATTAAAATCCGAAAATGTTGAGTAACTTACTTTTTGAATTTCACTTTGTGTTCCACAGATTCTAATTTTGGCTTTATGTATTGATTTGGAAATTATAGGAATTAGAAGTAATTAAGAAACTCTTAAATTATACTTTTTCCCGCCATATATATAAGAAGATGCTTGTAAGTTCAAGGGTTTTAGGTCATATTTGCGCATCAATTCGATATTAATTACTAGAATATATGATTAAGTATCTATTACCGATTTCCTTAGCCTTACTCGTTATAACTTCATGCAGTAAGCCTATAGCAAGCTTTATGTATCAGGCTGACACTGATTCAGCTCCGACAAACATCACTACAGAAAATAAATCACAAAATGCAGAAATGTATTTATGGGATTTTGGAGATGGAACAAAGTCAGAAGAAGTAAATCCTTCTCATACGTATCCCCTTTCAGGACGATATGTAATCTCATTAGAAGCGAAAAAGAATAATAAAATTAGCAAAACAGAAAAAGAAATAATCGTGGAAGCACCAAAAGATTGTAGAGTATTAGTTAAGACAAATATGGGCGATATGACCATATTATTATCAGACGAAACTCCAGGACATAGAGACAATTTTCTAAAATTAGTGAATGAAGGTTTCTACAATGGACTATTATTTCATAGAGTAATAAACGGTTTTATGATACAAGGTGGAGATCCAAAATCTAAAGGTGCGGATGAAAATGCAAGATTGGGTGGTGGTGGACCCGGGTATACAATTCCAGCAGAATTTGTACCTGATCTTTTACACTATAAAGGAGCATTAGCTGCAGCAAGAACAGGAGATGCCGTAAACCCTGAGAAAAACTCTTCAGGTTCGCAATTCTATCTAGTTCATGGGAATCTATTGACCGAAGATCAGTTAAATAAAATAGAAAGACAATCTGGTCATATTTATACGGACGAACAAAGAGAAGAATACAAAACGGTCGGAGGAACTCCTTTCTTGGATCATAATTATACCGTATTTGGAAGAGTCGTAGAAGGATTAGATATTATAGATAAAATTGCGGCTACTCCAACTCAACCAGGAGATAGGCCGACGGAAGATGTGATCATTTTAGAAATGACAGCCATAAAATAAATGCCCACTCAACTAGCGATAGATATAGGAGGCACTGGAATAAAAGGTGCGTTAGTGGATACCAGTAATGGGCAACTATTATCTGAAAGAAAAAAGTACGAAACACCCCAACCCGCAACTGCCGAAAGCATGCTCAAGGTCATAGATCAGTTGATTGTAGATTTTGAATGGAAAGGGAAGTCTTTCGGTGCAGGATTTCCAGCAATTGTCAAAAAGAACATCTGCTATACGGCTAATAATATTGATAAAAGTTGGATTGGAGTAGATATAGGTAAGGCCATCTTGGAGCACACAAAAACACCATGCTTTATTTTGAATGATGCTGATGCAGCTGGAATTGCAGAAGTACAATTTGGAAATGGAGTAGGGCAAGAGGGTACAGTCATATTGTTGACTTTAGGAACTGGAATTGGTTCCTCCATGTTTAAGAATGGCTCCTTACTTTTTAATACGGAATTAGGGTCTCTTTATTATAAGAAAGATATAGCTGAATACTACGTATCTAATAAAGCCAGAAAAAGAGATGACATGGATTGGGAAGAGTATGGGACTAAATTAAATGAATACCTCCTATATATCAATCGAATTTTCAACCCCAATCTAACGATCCTAGGAGGTGGAATAAGTAAAAAGCTAGATAAATTCAAAGACTACTTCGATCCTTCTATAAATGTAAAACCGGCTCAATTGTTAAACAATGCAGGGATTATTGGTGCCGCCTTATTTTGCGAAACGGAACTGTCAAAAATATAGTTGTAAATATTGACTGTATAACCTTGAGATTGTTTCCATGGTACAACAGGTCCGCATTTTGATTGTATAGCTAACGCGTATTCAGAATCAGCCGCTAAAGATATTTATAGACGTCAGAATTAGCTGGAAAGGTGTGAGAGAAATCAAAATCGAATAACCCAGTAGCTCTTTAATGCTAAAATCGAAAAATTTAGAATCAACAGATACGGCTCCAGACATATCAAATATGGAATAGCCGAGCACTTCAATGCAGGATCTGGGTTAAAATAAAACCTAAATCCACTAATAAATATCCCTAATTCGTATAAATTACTTTTCTCATAAATTTAAAACCAATAGAAATTTCTAACGACAGATTTCTAATTTCTCGTTCAGGAATGGTAATTAGACTACCTGGGAAATATCCCTCTATGGTACCAAACGACTCAGCCTTATATTGAAAAGATAGATCTGGATTAAAAGTGAATTCTATATATGGAATCACAAATTCATTTAATGGAAATTCAAATCCACCACCAGCGGTGACACCGTAATTTATTTTATTAGTTCGTTCATCAACAATAAAAAAGAAGTCTCTGCCCCCATTAAAATTGTTCTGTAAATTTGTTGCAAAAGTGTATTCTAGTCTCAATCCAATCAAATAATATGGAACAATAGATCCTCCAAAATTCAATTTCTTTTTAGCCCCAACAGATAATACAGCATTGTGCCATAAAAATCTTCTATTCGTGCGAATGTTTGTGCCGGCAAAAAAGCCGCCAGTAGAACTACCTCTTTGATGATATCCGATCATAGCATACAAAGCGCCGTTCCCTTGTTCGTCTAAAGTCTCTATTAGTAGATCGCCCTGATAACCCAATAAAGGTCTTTTTTGTTGAGCATCCCAGGTTTGAAAACCAAGTACGGGCCCACCTTTTGGGCCAAAGTAAAATCCTTGACCAAAACCATTTGATCCAAAAATAAATAAGCAGATGATAACGAAATATCCTTTCACAGTTTTAAAATTTGAATACCAAGATAATGAATCAAATATATTTACCAATGAACTGTTAAGCTATTCTCACAAAATTTAAATCAATAATTAACAGTAATAATTACAAGTTAAGTTTAGTAGTAAAATGGAGAGAACTAATTCTATTTACATTAAACTAATTCCATCATAATACCTATCTTTTTATATAAACTACAACCTGTACACATTTAGTAAAGCGACCGTTTAAGCACTAGAAAAAGGAGAAATGTCTAAGGATTGACATGATCTTTTTCAAAGGAATTAGAGCGACTAAAAAAATCATTAAACTATAATATTTGGAACTCAAAAATGTCCGATTTTAGTTTAAATTTTAACACGAGAGTAGTTGACCCTAATCAGCAAAGTTCTTATTTTTCACCACCAACTAGCAACAAAAGACAATCAACTAATTCCCTCTTAATCATTAAAAGGCGACTTACCATTAGTAGCATACCGATCATCCGGACGATAAAACGATGGAGTATCCTTAAGCCTAATCATTCCTTTGAGAAAGATTTTTTCTCCAGGAAAAGGTTGCGCATCCTTAGGCATTCTGTTTTTTAGATAAAGTGCTGTTAGTTGAATTGCGTATTTATCTGAGATCCCTTGCATAGTTTCGTTAGGCATTACTATATGGAATTTTTTACTGCCTTTATATGATATTTTCTTTTTCTCTAAATAGACTAAAGTACCAGCCTCTAAGTCCTTAGAAGTCGAAGTTTTGATAGATGGATTCAATTCTTGAAGGTCTTTTAGTTTTAAGTCATGATCTTTGGCAATCTGTCGTAGATTTTCTATTCCAGTAGATACAAGTAGATCTGTGTGATTTACGGTAGAAGTATTGTATGCAATTTTACTTTTTTCTAACGATCTTCTACTATTTGATTCTGACGATTTTGATCTTGATGATCCCTTCGCTTTCTCAGATTTTGAATCCTTATTTTCTTTAAAGGCAACAAAATTATTTCCATTATCAAATTCATATAATTGATAATCTTGTATAATTCGTATGATTTTTTCTGCATACTTTGGATCTGTTGCATAACCCGCTTTTTTTAGACCACGTGCCCAGCCTTCATAGTTATTTGTACTCAACGTAAAGAGACTTGCATAACGATTCGAACCACTTAGAAAATCTGAATGAGCCACGTATGATTCTCCTGCATCCCCATATTGGCGGAAGCAGCTCTTTATTTTTTTTCCATTGCGATAATCATCATCTTCTATATAATAAGTCTTTCGTTCCCATGTACTGCCACATTTGATGCCAAAGTGATTATTGGCTTGTGTGGCCAACCTACTCCGTCCCATTCCTGACTCGTGCATACCTTGAGCTAATTTTATACTAGCAGGAATTCCGGTCCGATACATTTCAGATATAGCTAACTCCCTATATTTTTCAATATATTCGTTTGCAAGTTCGTTTTCATTAAGCCCTATGAATGTTAGGCTTATCATACTTAAGATAAGAGTAAAAATTGTGTTCATGGGATTTTATATTAGTTTTATTATTAATTTGTAATGTAGTGATTACAAATACTTTACCAAAAGCAATAACACATGAATAACATTTTAGTAGAATTGTTACAAAGTCAACTAACTGGAAATAATCTTTCTACGATTGGTCAACAATTGAATTTGGGTAATCAAAACCAAACGAGTTCAGTTACAAACAGCGCCGTTAGCCTTTTATTGTCTGCATTGACAAGAAATTCTTCAAGCCAAAATGGGTTAAGTTTATTAGTCAGCGCCTTAGATCGAGATCATGATGGAAGTATAATGGATGATATAGGTAGTTTTCTAGCTGGATCAAATAATTTCAACAATCCAAGAATGGTCAATGGATCAGGCATACTTTCTCATTTACTAGGAAATAATATGGGATCAGTAGTAGAAGCATTTTCAAGACAAAACAATTTAAATTCTAACCAATCACGGCAACTCTTGACTTCCTTAGCCCCTATCATTTTAGGAGCATTAACAAAATCACGACAAAAAGCGCAAGTAGATCAAAACGGCTTATATGATCTTATGAAAGGTGCTTCGACAGATTTCGAACCACAAAATCAGAATCAGTCACAAAATATATTGACTAATCTTCTTGATCAAGATGGAGATGGCAGTATAGCAGATGATGTCGCTTCTTTTGGTAAGAATATCTTAGGCAAACTATTGAAATAATAAATGAATAAAATACCAGTTTTTCAGATAGATTCATTTTCTCATAAGTTATTTGGTGGGAATCCTGCAGCCGTTTGCATTTTAGACAATTGGTTGGATGATAAACTATTGCAAAATATTGCCATGGAGATAAATCTATCTGAAACGGCTTTTTATGTCCCTAAAAGTGAAGGGCTTAATCTAAGATGGTTTACACCAAAGCACGAAGTAAGACTATGTGGACATGCTACTTTAGCTACAGCACATGTTCTTTTTCATCATTTAGATATAAGATCACCGGTTATAAATTTTCAGACTAAAGGAGGAGAATTAAAAACATCCAAGGATGGAATAGGTTATCAAATCCAATTTCCAATAGATGCACCTCAGCAATTAGACTTAGATAATGTTTCTAAAGACTTGGGCTTCGATTTTAATGAAGCCTATCAAGGTAAAGATGACATTTTACTTATATTGAATGATCAAACTTCAGTCGAAAAAGCGCAACCCAATATTTCTAAAATTAAAAAGTTGAATTCAAGAGGACTTATCATATCAGCGGAGGGAAATGACTTTGACTTTGTGAGTCGATGCTTTTATCCTAATTATGGAATTGATGAAGATCCAGTTACTGGTTCTGCTCACACGTTGTTGACTCCCTATTGGTCTAAAAAATTAAATAAAACCGAATTAATAGCTTGTCAACTTTCATCTCGAAAGGGTCATTTACAATGTTGCTTGACGCAAAATCATGTATGTATTTCAGGACAAGCTAAAACTTCAATAATTGGACAAATTTATTTGTAACATGCGAATATTTATATTAATATTTTGTCTAGCCTTGATTGGCTGCAAACAAGATCCACCTACTGCAGAATCTAAGAAGCCGGCAGAAAGTAATCTATTGGAAGGGTTAGACGAAGCTAATAATCTAGTAAAAGAGAATCCGAATGATGCACACGCATATTTCCATAGAGCTAATGTGTTTTATGATCATGATGGTTTCCAAGAAGCAGAAGACGATGTTAAGAAAGCCATTGAATTAGATTCCAACAAAGTAGAATATTATCATTTATTAGCGGATCTCCACTTGGATAATTTTAAATCTATGAATGCACTTGGCACGATGATTAAAACAGTGAAAAAGTTTCCCAATAGCACCCAATCAAAATTAAAGTTATCAGAGTTTTATTTCATATTAAAAAAGTATGAACAATCCATCCAAACAGCGGGAAGTATTCTTGAGGAGGATCCACAAAATGCAGAAGCGTACTTTATGATTGGAATGAATTTTCGTGAATCAGGAGATACTTCTAAATCGATTAATAGTTTTCAAGCAGCCATTGAAAATGATCCAGAATTAGTGGATGCCTGGTTGATTTTGGGTTCAATGCATGAAAGTAAAAATGATAAATTGGCCCTCTCTTATTATGATGGAGCATTAGCGGTACAACCTGATAATCTTATTGCACTGCACTCAAAAGCATATTTTCTTCAAAATAATGGAGAGATATCAAAAGCATTGGAAATTTATAAGCAAATCATGTTGAAAGATAGAAATTATACAGATGCTCCATTGAATGCAGGCATTCTATATCTAGAATTAGATTCGTTTAAAATGGCCTACGATCACTTTAATATTTTGACGAATAATGTTCCTGAAAGCCCCTTTGGATACTTTTATCGAGGAGTGGCCAACGAAGCGCTAGGTAATCCTGAAAACGCAAAGGAAGATTACGAAACGGCTCTTCGTTTAAAGCCTGATTACGCTAAAGCCCAAAATGCCTTAGATAATATCGGTGTAGAGCAATGAAAACTATGACGGAAGCAACCCAATAGCCTAATTTATAGGGTATTAAAGGATTTTTAACATGATTTAACGTATATTATTAAAAATAAAAGCGAATTTTTGTATTCAACATAAATTTCTCAATAATGAAACAATTTATACTTTTTTTAAGCTGCATTTTTATATCAATGTCAATCTTTGGGCAAGAAATTACCGAAGTAAGTAAGGTCATGAGTTTAGGTAGTAAAAATGCTTTTGTAATTGATCATCCTAGAGCATCTGAAAAAATGGCCATTAAAGCCTGGGAAAACTACATGAAAGAATATGGGAAGGCAAAGAAAAATCGAAAAGCCGGTGAATATGAATCCCTTCAATCAAAAATCCATTTAATCTCTGGTGAAAATTTGGATGTTTACTTCAAAGTGGAAAAGGGAAATGAGCAAGTTTCTACTTTTATTTTCTTCGATGATGGAAGTGAATTTTTAAGCTCTGAAAGCGATGCTGAAAAAATAGATGGAGTTTATTCCTTTCTTACACCGTATGTGTACGAAGTAGAAAAATTGGTCATTCAACAAGACTTAGAAGATGAAGAGGATAGTTTGAAAGATTTAGGAAAGGAACAATCTAAGTTAGAAAAGGAAAATAAAAAGATGCATGAAGATATTGATGAGTGGAAAAAGAAAATAGCAGAAACAGAAGCCGATATTGAGACAAACTTACAAGAGCAAGAAAATAAGAAAATGGAAATTTTATCTCAAGAAGAACAAGTTGAGAAAGTAAGAGATAAATTAAACGCAGTCGGGAGAGGCTAATTCTTACATGGAATAAAAAAAGATATATTTATTTATCCACAAGGTCTGATGTGATTATTTTACATTAGACCTTGTGTTTTTTTAGGTACCTTCCTCTAAATCAAATTTTTAAATTTTTAGGACTATTAAAATTGTGCCCTTTCTATTAGATATCAACATAATTTTGAAGATTTCAACAATTAATCAAAAGTTGACTTATTTATATTAAAGAAATATTTTATCTGTTCTTCGTACCTTTCAATTCGAATTTACACAAATGTCACAGACCGCTAAGAAAAAGAAAACAGATATCGGTGCAGATAGTATAGCTTTTGGTAGAGTGATGCCACAAGCTGTAGATTTAGAAGAAGCCGTGCTTGGAGCAGCCATGCTAGATAAAGATGCCTTTCCAATTGTAGTAGAGTTTCTAAAACCAGAAGCATTCTATCTTCCTGCTCACGAATCAATTTTTGCTACCATGCTTGCTTTATTTGAAAAACAAGTTCCCATAGATATACTTACCGTCAAAGAAGCACTTACAAAAGAAGCTAAACTAGACGAAATTGGTGGCATTACTTATTTGATGGAGCTTAATAATAAAATAGCCTCTGCCGCCAATATTGAATATCACGGGCGTATTATTCTTCAAAAATATATTCAGCGAGAACTTATACACATTTCCAACACTACCATTACAGACGCTTTTGAAGATACGAAAGATGTATTAGAATTATTAGATGAAGCAGAAAAAGGTTTGTATGATATATCTGATAATAACCTCAACACTGGATTTAAATCCATAAGTGCAATTGCCTCGGATGTGCGGAAGGAATTAGAAGAAATAAGTAAAAGAGGAGATGCGGTTGTCGGCGTACCCTCCGGTTTTGATGATTTGGATAAAATGACCAATGGATTCCAATCTTCAGATTTAATAATTATTGCAGCAAGACCAGGTATGGGAAAGACCGCATTCACCTTGTCAGTAGGAAAAAATGCAGCGGAAAGAGGATATGCTGTAGCTATATTTTCACTGGAGATGGAAGATACTCAATTGGTACAACGTCTTATCGCAATGGATACAGAGATCGATACTTCTCGAATTAGAGCCGCAAAACTCAACCAATCAGAGTGGAATAAACTATATCAGTCCGTTGAAAAACTATCAGAATTACCATTATACATAGATGATACGGCCGGTATCAACATCTTTGAGTTAAGAGCAAAATGCAGACGTCTAAGGCAAAAGCATGACATTCAAATGATCATCATCGATTACTTACAACTAATGAGTGCGGACCGTGCTTTTGGTAACAAAGGAGCAAATCGAGAACAACAAATAAGTGCAATATCCAGATCTTTGAAAGGATTGGCTAAGGAATTGGGAGTTCCGGTAATTGCCTTATCACAATTGTCCAGGGCTGTGGAAACAAGGGGTGGAGATAAGCGTCCTATGCTTTCGGATTTAAGGGAGTCAGGAGCCATTGAGCAGGATGCAGATATCGTTACTTTTATTTATCGTCCTGAATACTATGACATGGAAAATCAAGCAGACCTACCTGATGATGTTGCCCAAATTATAATTGCTAAACATAGAAACGGTAGTACCGGCGATGTAAATCTGAGATTTATTAAGGACTATGTAAAATTTGTTCCAATTGGAGATGCCGGGTTTAGTAGTCTACGTCCACTGAGTGAAAGAAAAGAAGATCCATTTGGTCCAATAGATCCAACGGTCACCCTCCAGTCCCGTATGAATGATGACGATTTCCTTTTTGATGATTAAACTATCGATGATTAAGTTCTTGACGATTTTGCTTTTGAAGATAAATCCCTTCATGACAAACTGCCAGATGACAAATCCTACTGACAACTAAGTATGTATGAGGAATTGACAACATATCGCCTCAATAAGTTTGTAGCACACTGTGGAATATGCTCTCGTAGAAAAGCGGCGGATTTAGTTAAAGAAGGAAAAATCAAAGTAAATGGAGCAGTTGAGACCAATCCTGCCATTGAAGTTACTGAAAATGATACAGTAGAATACCAAGGGGAAATTATTGTCCCAGAAAGCGAACTAGTATATCTTCTCTTGAATAAGCCTAAAGGTATCCTCACGACGATGAAGGATGAAAAGGGTAGAAAAACGGTATGGGATGTTGTGAAGTCAAAAGTACAAGTAAGAATATTTCCAATAGGTAGATTAGATCGAGCAACTACAGGACTTTTACTACTGACCAATGACGGTGATCTTGCTCAAAAACTTTCTCATCCTTCCTTTGGTGTAAAAAAAATATACAAGGTTTTACTTAATCGCGATGTTTCTACTGAAGATATCCAAAAGATAAAAGACGGTTTAGAACTCGAAGATGGAATAGCTCAAGTGGATCAAGTATCTCATATAAAAGGAGGTCTTAAGAGCGAAGTAGGAATAGAATTACACCTCGGCAAAAACAGAATTATCCGACGAATATTTGAGCATCTACGATACGAAGTTATCAAACTTGATCGTGTTTATTATGGCGGACTCACCAAAAAAGATCTCCCTAGAGGATGGAGTAGATTTTTGAAAAAGCAAGAAATCATCATGCTTAAGCACTTTGGAGTAAAGAAAAAATAGACTCCCATTTGATATTTTTATTCTAAATATTTGTAGCGGCTTCATTTGGATTCACTAATTTGGGACATCCAAAGCTTTCAACATGAGAAATTTCCAGTTCTATATTTTTATTTTTTTTATGCTACAATCAATGATAACAGTAGCTCAAAAAAATACCATTCCAGTAGATACTAATGTTACTACACAACACAATACTACGATCAATGGTCAGCCTATTAGTTATACGGCCACTACTGGAACTCAACCATTATGGAATGCTGATGGGAGCCCAATAGCAACATTATTTTATACATACTATAAAAGGGAAAATGCTGGAGATAGTGGAGAAAGACCTTTATTGATGTCATTCAATGGCGGTCCTGGCTCTGCTTCTGTATGGATGCACGTCGCATACACTGGACCAAAAGTATTGAAAATCGATGAAGAAGGTTATCCAATACAACCATATGGTGTACAAGATAATCCATTTTCAGTTCTGGATGTAGCTGATATTGTTTTTATCAATCCCGTAAACACAGGATATTCTCGAACTATTCCAATGTCTGGCGAGGAAGTAAATCGTGATAACTTTTTTGGTATAAATGCAGATATTAAGTATCTCGCAGATTGGCTAAATACCTTTGTCTCTAGACACAATCGCTGGTTGTCTCCCAAATACTTAATAGGTGAAAGCTATGGAGGAACTCGTGTCTCAGGACTAGCCCTAGAACTCCAAGACCGACAATGGATGTACTTAAACGGTGTAATACTCGTGTCCCCTGCAGACTACAAATCCTATGGAGCAGACAATGCCATTTCGTCTTCTTTAAATTTGCCTTACATGACGGCAGCCGCATGGCATCATAAAGTACTGCCAGAAGAATTGCAGAAATTAGATTTATTAGAAGTACTCCCTGAAGTAGAAGAGTATGCCATAAATACATTGATGCCTGCACTAGCGAAAGGTGGATTTATCAGTACAGAAGAAAGGAATGAGGTAGCGGAAAAGATGGCCTTTTATTCTGGGATCTCTAAGGAAGCAGTGCTACAACATAATTTAGATGTTCCAACCCGATTTTTTTGGAAAGAACTTCTAAGAGATGAAACAGGTAATACCATCGGAAGATTGGATTCTAGATATCTAGGTTTAGATAAATCTGATGCAGGCTCAAAACCAGATTTTAATGCTGAACTGAAATCCTGGTTGCATTCATTTACTCCAGCTATTAATTACTACATACGCGAACACCTAAATTTTAAAACCGATGTGAAATATAATATGTTTGGTCCAGTCCATCCGTGGGACAGAAGAGACGACAATACCAGAGATAACTTAAGACAAGCAATGGCTCAAAATCCGTACTTAAATGTCCTATTCCAATCGGGTTACTACGACGGTGCCACTACCTATTTTAATGCTAAGTACACTATGTGGCAGTTAGACCCAAGTGGTCGAATGCAAGAGCGACTCAATTTTAAGGGATATAGAAGCGGACACATGATGTATCTTCGACGAGAAGACTTAAAGACAGCCAATGATGATCTTCGAGATTTCATCCTATCGAGCTTCACCAAAGGAAAATCGGCAAAGTACTAGATAACATATGAGCTTAATTTCAAGGATATAATAAATCATTTGTTCATCATGGAATTCTATATATGAGTCTGAGTTATTTCTTAATTTCTTGAATTGGGATATTCAGAAGTTAGACTTAAAATTTTAAAATTACTCATAGTTAAACTCATCCCCGCTCTTTTCTCGAAAAAAGCAAACAAACTCCACTCACGAGTTTCTTAAACCCTCATTTTTTTCCAAGAGAGGGTCAGAAACTGGAAAAGTTTCTGAGGTGAGTTGCACAGGTTATAAGTCGAAATGCATTCACTAAATTTAAAATGTCTAATACCATTTTTCTTACGCAAACATTCATAAAGGGTTAAAATTATAAGTGCCTCTAATAACTGCCTATAATGCTGAATGCAGAATAGAATGAAAATAAGTAAGGCTCGAAGAAGGATTTTAGCCTAAATAGTTTAGCCTAAATGTTAACTATGTCTATTACTTCTATTTCACGAATTCTCAAAATATCCTAACGAATTTAGAAGACTTGAGTACGCACTCTTTTCCTTCCCCATAAGCACTTGCCATTCATCCTAAATTAGTCTTGAAATTGATTTACAGACTAAAAAGGATAAAATGAAAAATTTAATTTTAATAACGCTAACATGGGTGACAATTTTGCAAATAGGATTTTCACAAAGTGAACAAAATAATAACGGGAGCCCATACTTTATCATTTTGAATGAGGATAAAAGCTCTAGTACACTAAGCTTAAAAGGGACAAAGGTTGTTGCAAATGTAGCAGGTTTTGTAGCCGATGTTACCGTCACACAAGAATATACAAATGATGGGGACATACCATTGGAAGCCATCTATGTATTCCCATCTTCAACCCGTTCTGCTGTCTACCATATGGAAATGAAGATTGGTGAACGAATCATCAAAGCAAAGATTAAAGAGAAGCAACAAGCGAAGCAAGAATATAATCGAGCAAAGTCAGAGGGTAAAAGAGCAAGTCTACTAGAACAGCTCAATCCGAATGTCTTTCAGATGAATGTTACTAACATCTTGCCTGGAGATAAAATTGAAGTGAGCTTTAAATACAATGAATTTCTAATACCTGAATCTGGAGAATATTCATTTATTTTTCCAACCGTAGTGGGCCCTCGCTTTGCTTCTCAAAATAATGACTCAGATAGCACAGACTTTGTTTCAAATCCTTACTTAAAAAACGGTACAGAGAATCCTTATTACTTTGAATTAGACTTAAATCTAAACTCTCCCGTAGAAATAAGTGGTGCATTATGTTCAAGTCATTCTTCTAGTATTGATTTCACATCGACCAATGAACTAAAACTTATATTAGATAGAAATGAAAGAAAAGGAGGAAATAAGGACTTTATTTTCAAGTATAAAATTGCTACAGACAAAATATCTAACGGTACCATGTTATATGAGCATGATGATGAGAATTTTTTCTTGAGTATTATCCAACCACCAAAAGATATACTAAAGGTTGAAATTTCTCCAAGAGAATACATATTTATAGTAGACGTTTCTGGATCAATGAATGGCTTTCCATTAGATGTTTCTAAAGAAATGATGAAGAATTTATTGAGTACTTTGAGGCCTCAAGATAAGTTTAATGTTTTGTTGTTTGCAAGTTCTAATCAGGTGCTTTCACAAATGTCTCTCATGGCTAATAATGAGAATATCACAAAGGCATTTAATTTAATGGATAATCAAAGAGGGGGAGGAGGAACCCAATTGTTAGAAGCCGTAAAAAGAGCGATGAAATTGCCGAAAGAAAGCGATGAATATGCTAGATCTTTTATTATTTTGACAGATGGATATGTACAAGTAGAAAGAGAAACTTTTCAGTACATTCAAGATCATTTAGATCAAGCTAACTTTTTTGCTTTCGGCATTGGTAGTTCCGTAAATCGTTTCATCATTGAGGGTATAGCTCACCAAGGTAGAGCAGAATCATTTATTGTGACAGACTTGAAGTATGCTAAATCAACAGCCAAAAAATTTAATAAATATATAGAGTCTCCGATCCTCACAAACATAAAATTGAACTTTAAGGGTATAGATGTATATGACTTATATCCATCTAAAATGCCGGATCTGATGGCGGAAAGACCATTGTATGTTTTTGGAAAATACAAAGGGGCCCCGATTGGTAAAATAGAAATATCAGGTAATCAAGGGAGCCATAACTATAAGTCAGAATTAGACTTTGGTAAGGCGCTTACAGGTTGTGAAAACTCTTCACTTCGATATTTATGGGCTAGAGAAAAATTGCGTTATCTCGAAGATTTTATGGGAGTAGAGCACAATGTATTAGGGAAGCAGGAAATCATAAATTTAGGTTTAAAATATAATCTACTTACGGAGTATACATCCTTTCTAGCAGTCGATGAATCACCAGTATTAGCGAATGCTGATGAAGTAAGGAAGACGGTAAAGCAACCACTACCATTGCCATCCGGCGCATCAAATTTTGCAGTAGGATTTACCATGAGTGCAGAAGAAATAAAGGTAGAAGGATCAGTATTAGAAAAGGAAGAAGTCTATGTTGTTGTTTCAAATATAAATCAAGTAAAAAAGCATCAAGAAATTGAAGCATGGATAAAAGCACAGTTTGCTTATGTCGATGAGGAAGCAAAGAATTTATTACATGGAAAGGAATTGATCCTTACTTTATCAGAAGAGGGTAACTACAAAATAGACAATAGTGAGAATCTCTTAAATAAAGGACATCGAGCCAATGACCATTTAACCAAACGGCATTTAACCAAAGAGCAATGTAGAATTTTAAATCAACACCTCATGGGTTTAAGCAAAATCACGAATAGTCGTACTATTAAAATTACATTATTATGGCTTTAGATAAAAAATTAGGTATAGTTAGCTATATAGGATTGATTCTGCTTTTCATTTTTATTTCTTATCGATCCACTGTAAAGATTTCCCCTCCACTGGGCGGGGAAACCATAACTTTTATTTTCGGAGAGGATAAAGGAAAGGAAACATTTTACACGCTGGGAGAGGAACATTTCAGGGAAGATTCAATTGCCAAGACAGATTATATGGTTTCTCATATAAGATCCATCGAAGAATTGATCTTATATTTAAATGAGAATAAACAAGTAGACCCTTGGAGTAGAATCGAAATAGTTATTCATGGAAATACATGGAGTGGACTATCTACTAAGATTCTAGATGGAGGAGAAAGGGCTTATCCAAAAGAATTACTTAAAGCTAATTTAAAGGGAAAACTACCTAGGCTTCAAGAAAGGATCATCGATAGTCATACAGTTATAAATATTTGGGGCTGTGGCATTGGTCGCAATCCAATAATGAATTTAGCTTTGGATAGAATTTTTACAGATCGGCAAGGGTATGTACCTCAGGTAAAAGCATCAAAAGACTTTGTCGTTTTTAGAAGATTGAATGACAACAAACCGGCAAGTAGACTATCGGCAGATTTTTGGCCATACTTTTTTAAACGAGGCGTCCGCCCAAGTGATACATATATAGCAAACCAATTAGAGAAGCAATATCCTAATGAGGAAAAGAAATGGGTCGATATTTTACAAGGCCAAAGTATAAATGAAGGTGATTTTAACCAAAGTTTTCATGTACCGATTACTTGGACGGTGATATTTGATAAGAAAGAGGATAGACCAAATGTAGCTACAAAGAAGGAAAAAATGAATTGGATTAAAGAGCAGGAGGGTTTAATGAATAGAGTAGATGAGTTTCAGATTCCCCTTGAGAAGTATAATTGGACCGTAAATAAGATAATACACAAGATGGAAAATGGAGAAAAAGTTCCTGCGATAAAAGCAATTGGAATGAGCACGGTATTATGTATACTTGAAGAAGCGCAGAGTGACTTTCAAAATGAACATACATATGTATGGGAAAATCTCGAATTACTTTAACTTTTTCTTAAGGTACACATTATGAGTTATTATAATATTGGAATGTTATTTGTAATAAGTAGAGTATTGGTAATCTAAATATTTGCTATGAAAGTAATCAAGATATTATTACTGTTTTTATTCTTTGGTACATCCTTTAGCATTGTCAGCGCACAGAAAGTTAGCACAAAGAAAATAGAAAAAGTTCTAGCTGAATTTGATGCTAATTTTACCAAACAAGAAGAGGGTAAATACGAATTTTATTACGGAGATGTAAAGTTCTTTTGCTTTGTAAATAAGGACAACAATATGGTCCGAATTTTATCACCAATAGATGACATCGTTAATTTAAGTAATGGTAACATTCAAAGAAGTATGGAGGCAAATCATAAGTCTCCGAGAAATGTTCAATATTCAATTTCTAACGATATAATTTGGTCAACTTTTATCAATCCATTAGATACTACATCTAAGGATATGATTGTAGATGGCATCTATCGAGTATATGCAAATAATAGAAGTTTTGGAACTACGTACAGTAGCGATTACTTCGCATACAACGATAAAAGTAATGTAGAAGAAAACGAAGATTAGTATTTTTATACTAGGTGTAATTGCAAATCCTTGAATTTGGTTTACACCTTTAAAAAATTCCTAAATTTGGAGGTCAGTATTACCATACTGGCCTTTTTTTATATAGCATATTCACTCTACCTCTCGGCTTTTATACCGCTCAATAACATTCTTGATAGACCAGCACACTTACTGCTGGTCACGGTGGTTCATAAAAAACCTAATTTAAACCAAACCGTATCGGGATTCTATAGAGCACATGTACGGGCTTACCGTTTTGTTTTCCAGCTGTCCAGTCCTTTAGGTGTTTGATAGCTCTTAGCGCCTCTTCTCCACAACCACTTCCTATCTCTTTCAAGATTTTAGCATCTTTCATTTGACCATTTTTATCAACTAGGAATTCTATGACGACCGTTCCTTCTATTCCATTTTCTCGGGCAATGGCAGGGTAAGTTATATAACTGTACGATTCTTGCGTCACTTTTTGGCTAGTACAATCTCTTCTTACATTTTCATCTAGCTCGTCTTTACAAATACTGTAGGCCGGCATATATTCTGCAATAAATACAGCCTTTATTTCTTCTGCTTCTTCTAATAGTGAAGGAATTTCCGGTGGCAAAATCTCTTCTTGTTCAGGTGTAGAACGAGTATTCATGAGATCTTCATTTATTTCAACATCCAATTCGTCCTCTACTATTTCTTTAGGAATTTCATCTACATATTCAATATTTTCATCGGGTGGAGTAATTACTTCACTTGACAAAGGTTCTACCACTAAGGGCTTAAGTTTCTTAACTTTTGGAGTATGTATTGTGCGAATTGGAATTTCCTCTAATTCTTCTATAAAGTCTAGAAGTATCGGCACCTTTACTTCAGATTCATATTTAGTATAGTTAAATATTATTAGTGTAATAAGCAAACTGATAGATAGACTAAATTGAAATACTTGTGTACCGTAACTGTGCCAGGATGGATTTTTTTGTCTGCGTTTTCATATGCTTTTTATTATTAGATGCATATGAATAAGAAAGAGGTGTTCGGTAGAAATATTTACCCTTGTTAGCACAAGTCAAAAGAGAAATAACCAAAAGAGAATAACATATTAGAATCTAATCAAAGGGAAACCTAAAAGGTATTTAGATTAGATAGCTATTTAGGTAAACACTATTAGCTACTCTTTTTGAAAACTCGTTTTGTTCCGAAAATAATAATGATAAATATAGCCGCTAAGAAAAACAAAATGTACTTAAATGGTAGATAGGTAAAAGCAATAATTCTTGTTTTTTCTAGCAACCATAATAGACTCATAACGGCGGCAATTACCAATAATAAAGTGGACATTCTTCCAAAGCCAGGAATTTGTTTGAAGTCTACGTTCATTCTGATTATTGCCAAAGTTGCAATCATACTAATGACTGGAAGAATTTGCACAAATAGACTTGATTCCAAGATGCTTTGACCTTCAAAAAACCACAGATATAGGTTTAATGTAATGGCAAAAATTCCAGGAATACACACTAGATAGATAAGGAAGGAATATATGATGCTCCAGGGAGACTTATAGCCTTCACCACGTCCCCAAAGATAGCACAGAACGGCTACTAGAGGAATCGCAAAAAAATAGAAAATTAGTAGACCGGGTTGGTTACTTATTGTAGCAAAAAAATCACCTAGTGTCATTTTATTATATTTATATACCCATCATTAATGTCATTGGATCCTCAAGCAACTCCTTAACTCTCACTAAAAAAGTAACAGAGGTACTACCATCTATTATTCTATGGTCATAAGAAAGTGCAACATACATCATTGGTCTGATTACAATCTCTCCATCGACAACAATGGGTCTATCTTTGATTGTGTGCATCCCTAAGATGGCTGATTGAGGTTCATTTAGTATGGGTGTACTCATCATTGATCCGAAAACGCCTCCGTTTGTAATGGTGAAGGTGCCTCCACTCATTTCGTCTAAAGTCAATTTTCCTTCTCTTGCTTTACTTGCAAGTCCTTTGATGGCATATTCTATATCTGCAAAGCTTAAAGATTCGCAGTTTTTTACTGGTGGAACAACTAATCCATTGGGAGTTGAAATAGCGATAGAAATGTCTGCATAATCATGATAAATGACCTCATTTCCGTCAATAAATGCATTTACCTGAGGCATTTCCATTAAAGCCTGAGAACAAGCTTTTGCAAACAATGACATGAATCCCAATTTAATGCCATGTTTATCTACAAACCGCTCCTGATAGGCTTTTCTTAATTTCTTTACCTCACTAAGGTCGATTTCGTTGAAAGTGGTCAACATCGCTGTGTTATTCTTAGCAGAAACAAGTCTTGTTGCAATGGTTCTTCGCATTCGACTCAATTTCTCCCGTCTTTCATCTCTTGAAAATGAAGTGGTGTTTACATTTTTATATTTATTTCCAGCACTTTTTGCAGTTGGTGCGCTTTTAGATGATGAATTTGCAGATACATTAGAGCTTGCTGCTACCGCATCTTTCTTCAATATTCTACCATCTTTTCCACTTCCTTGCACAGTGCTAGGATCTATATTTTTTTCTCTTAAAATCTTAGCCGCAGTTGGAGAAGGATGCCCGGTTGCATGAGAACTTTTGGTTGGGAGAGCTTCTTCAGTGTTGGGTTTAGAATTTTTAACAGGGTCTGGCGCAGCTGCTTTAGGCGTCGGTTCTGCTGGGGTAGCGGCTTCAGTAGGAGCTTGTACGCTGGTGTCGATTTTAGCGACCAATGCCCCAATTTCTAAGTCATCACCTTCATTTGCCACATAGATAAGTTTACCAGATGCTTCAGAAGGGAACTCTAATGTAGCCTTATCAGATTCAAATTCACATATGGGTTCATCGATTTTGACAAAATCACCGTCAGATTTTAACCATTGTGACAACGTTACTTCAGTAATAGATTCTCCGATTGTCGGGACTTTCATTTCTACAATACTCATGCTAATCAAATATTTATATGTAAAGGTAGCCATTGACACTTAAAATTACTGTTAATAGATGTAAATTATGTCACTTTTATAAATTTCATATTAAACTTTATCAATAAGTATATCTTTTTGAATTTGCATGATTAATAAGATTTTATAGACAAAATTATAATTCAGGGCAGGAGCTTTTTAGATTTGCTAACTTGGCTGAATATGACAGAATATAAAGCATGAAGCTTAGAACAACATTATTGCTTTTTTTTATACAATGGATATTCCACTGTGTATATGCACAAAATGATAGCCAATCAAAGGTGCGGTATGCAGAGATTATAAGAACCAATGAATCAATCCAAATAGATGCTATTTTCGATGAAGATATTTGGTCTACTTGTTCTGCTTTAAAAGATTTTGTGGAGTTAGAACCTAGTCCATATTCAGAACCTAACGGAGATACAGAAGTAAAGATCGTATATGATGATAATGCTATTTATATCGCCGCTTACATGTATGATCCCGAACCTCATAAAATTATAAAACCATATACTATAAGAGACGAAAGCTCTAACTCTAGTTGGTTCGGTATCACCTTAGATACTTATGCAGCCGGTATCAGTGGGGTCGCCTTTATTTTGACGGCTGCAGGAGTTCAATCCGATATGCAAATAACACCTACTGGAGATGACCGAACATGGAATGCAGTTTGGTCAAGTAAAGTCAGAATGGTGGATGATGGTTGGTTGGCTGAAATTAAAATTCCTTATTCTGCAATTCGTTTTCCCGAAAATGATGTACAAGAATGGAAAATACAATTTGGAAGACAGACACGAAGATTGCGAGAAATGTCTTTTTGGAATCCAATTGATCCTGAGGTAAATGGATTTATCAATCAACTTGGTACTATTGCTGGAATAGAAAATGTCAAACCACCGGTCCGCTTTTCATTAACTCCATTTTTGGTGGGCGGTGTAAATCTTGTCGATGATGGAGAAAACAATAATTCAAGTTTTTATAGTGCTGGGATGGATTTGAAGTTAGGTCTGAATGAAGCATTTACCTTAGACATGACTTTGGTTCCTGACTTTAGTAATACAATATCGGATCAGCAAGTACTGAATCTAAGTCCATTTGAGGTGTTTTTTGAGGAAAACAGGCAATTTTTTACAGAAGGGACAGAACTCTTTAGTAAAGGAGATCTATTTTATTCTCGACGGATTGGAGCTACACCGATCAATCGAGGTAATGTAGAGTCATTGAACATGGATAAAGAACTTATTCTCCGTAATCCTAATTCGAATCAACTTATTAATGCTTCAAAAATTTCAGGAAGAAATAAAAAGGGTACAGGCATTGGGTTTTTCAATGCAATAGAAAGATCGACCCAAGCAACCTTAAAAGATTCTATTACTGGAGAAGAACGTATGATTGAAACCCATCCTATTACAAATTACAATGTCCTTGTCTTCGATCAAAATCTAAAAAACAACAGTTATGTAACCCTTATCAATACTAATGTTTTAAGAAAGGGTGAGACCTATGATGCCAATGTGACAGCTGGTCTATTCTTGCTCAGAGATCAAAATCAAAAATATCAAGTAGAAGGTAAGGTCGGATTAAGTCAATTGTATTTTCCCGAGGATACTAAGCTAGGACACACTTACAATATTGCAGCGGATAAAATTAGAGGTAAACACCAATATGGGGTTGAGTATACAGAGATTAGTGATCAGTATGACCCAAATGACTTAGGTTTTCTGACCCGACCTAACTTAAGAGACTTCATATTAAATTATCAGTTTAATCAGTTTGAGCCAAAAGGAAAATTTACTCGCTATAATTCCTCCGTAAGTTTCCAATATAGAAGACTTTACAAACCCAATGTATTCTCGGATTTTGTCATTACTTCAAATGCTTTTTTTCTAACAAAAAAGTTTTTTGCCTATGGAGTATTTGCAAGTTTAGAGCCCATTGAAACTTTTGACTATTTCGAACCAAGGACGAGTGATTTATCGCGATTTTTTAGGTTCCCTAGGAACGTATACGTCAATCCTTTTATCTCTACAGATTGGTCGCGTCAATTAGCGATAGATGTCAATTTAGAATACCGAAAATTTGATTTAGACAATCAATATAATATTGGGTTCTCTGTAAGTCCAAGAGTTAGAGCGACGGATAATTTATTTATTATCGTGAATAATAGATATGAATATCGAAATCAAAGTATTGGTTACGTCAATAAGGACAATTTAAATCAAACATTTGATGAAATAAATGAAGAAACTATCTTATTTGGTGTTCGAAATAGAAGAATCGTCGAAAACTCAATGACAGCCAATTGGGTTTTTAACGAAAAAATGTCTTTGAATTTGAGACTTAGACATTATTGGGACAGGGTCGAGTATAAGCATTTTGGAGCATTGAATCAAAAAGGGAACTTGGATCTCATAACTTCGAATCTTCTTGTAGAAGAAGGACAAGAATTTAATCAAAATTTTGATCTAATAAACATAGATCTAATTTATACTTGGCGTTTTGCTCCTGGAAGTGATTTGATTTTTACGTGGAAGAATAATGGATTGTATGATACAAAAGAAACTCAAGAAGGTTATTTTAACGCTCTTACAAAAGTATATGATCAATATCAATCCAATGAGATTGCCATTAAGTTACTTTACTATTTTGATTTTAATTACCTCAAGAACATGTAGTGTATGTATGGATTATTGAGAATAATTATATGTGTTCTTTTGTTCGGTGTTTTTATTAGTTCTTGTTCGAAATCAGATATGGATAATTCTCTACCCAATGTCTCTCCCGCGACTGGAAGCATTAATATTTTAGTAAATCTATGTGATTTTTTGTTAGACCCTTTGTGTCAAAGTGCAACACCTCTACCAGCTGTAAATGTTTTCTTGTTCAATGATATATTAGGCCAAGATGAAAATAAAATTCTGCGGGAAGGTTCAACAAACTCAGAAGGCAGAATAATATTTGATAATTTAGAACCTAAGACATACTATGTTACTTCTTCTCATGAAAGTGAAATAATTAAAGATACTCTTACCATTACCCAAAATACCGCAGTCTCCTATCTAGAGATCCTTTATCTTAAGTAATTGGCTGTAAAAGATAGCCTTAAGTGTTCTCAATAAAAGAATGATTATCTTTATATATTGGTCATTCTTTCGTTAAGAATAGATTAGTATTCTCAATAAAAAAAAATAGTAAAATGATCTTTAGAAAAATGATTCTTGCCGTACTGGCATGTTTATCGCTCATTCAATGTAAAGTGACAAACGATGTGACAAAATCATCTAAAAGTCCAGAAGATGTCCATGTTTTAGTTGAACTTAAAGAAGGAGTTACTCAAACAAAACTTCGAGATTTACTTGTTGAAGATTACACAATCAAAAGTGTAAAACCTTCCAATAGAACTCTAAACCAATATGTATTTACTTTCCATATGCTGAAGAATAATATTAGACCCTTATTATCTAAAATAAGATCACAGCAGAATGTAATTGAAGCGAAAGTTTTGGATGACACGGAACTAAAAAATATGAATATTAAGGCCACTAAAACTGGTACATCTAAACCACTTTTAAAACAATAAAATGACCCTTTTATGAAAATCAAAGCATTTATATTGCTGATCATTTTTGCTTATCAAGCAAAATTAGCAACAGCCCAAATTCAAGAAATTAAGGAGGTCTCAGTTTCGACTGCACCCATAAAATTATTAGGAAAAACCAAAAAGGTCTCAGAGTTAATATCTATTGATGCGACAAGCATAGAAAAAAGAAATGTCTATCGGAAAGAGAAAAAAGTACCCGATAATTTCCCAAATCGAAAACAAGGTTCAAAAGCAATACATTTAGATAAAGAACATCAAGGGAAAGATCAAATTAGGCAGACAGATTATAGTATTCTATCTAGAGCTTCCATCGAACCTAAAGTGAATATTGACGGTCTTTCCTCCTCATTTGGTTCACCTCATGATCCGACAGGCGCAACCGGCTTGAATTATTATATGCAAGCCATAAATGCAACTCAAATTGGCATATATGATAAAGCTGGAGAACTTATTGATACATTCAATGCAAATCAAATTTGGAGTTCTGTCAATTCTACATCAGCAGGTGATCCAATTCTATTATATGATCAGATTGAGAATAGATGGATCATTACGGAATTTACAGACCCGGCTAATTTACTGATTGCAGTATCTGAGAATGAAGATCCACTAGGAGCATATTTTGCTTTTACATTTAGCACTCCCAACTTTCCTGATTATCCAAAGTACGGTCTATGGGAGGATATGCTTTATCTTACAACCAATGAAGGTGGATCAAGTCAATTACACAATTATTTTATAGATAAAAAACTACTTTATGAAGGCTCAGAAGAAGCGACCATTCAAAGAGTTCAAGTGAGTGGTACCAATGGGTCAGAATCTGGTTTTATTGTTGCTACTCCAGCTACTTGGGTAGGCCAAAACACTCCGAATGGAGCTAATCCATTGACCTTAATGTTAAATGATTCTTCTTGGGGACCGGCGGATCAAGACGGAGTAAATCTTTTTGACTTTGATGTAAATTTTAATGATCCGGATAGTACGACAGTGGTTATGACGAATATTCCACTGTCGAATTTTGATGCTTTTCCTTGCTCCAATACTGAAGGTGGACCTTTCGCTTGTGTTCCACAATTAGGTGGAGATGGTTTGGATGCTATTCCGGAATTAGTGATGAATGCTCCAACGTATAGAAATTTTGAAACACACGAATCATTGGTCTTTACATTTATTACTGATGTAACAGATGGTGAAAATCTATCTGGAATTAGATGGGTAGAACTAAGGAGAGTTGCTGGTGAGGAATGGGTCGTTTACCAAGAAGGAACGTTCGCACCGGATGATGGATTGGATCGTTTTATGTCTTCTATTAGTATCGATAAATTTGGAAATATTTGTTTAGCATACAATGTCACTTCAGCGGATACATATGTTGGTATTCGTATGACTGGTAGAAGAGTAGAAGATCCTTTAGGAGTGATGACTTTAGAAGAAACAAAAGTGATCGAAGGAAGCGGAGAGATTGTGAGTGGTTCTAGATTTGGAGACTATCCTCATATGTGTATTGATCCAGCCAATGATTTAGATTTTTGGTTTACATCAGAATATGCAAGTTTGAATGGAAATTCCAAAACAAGAATAGTTGCATTAGATATTGCAAGGGATACCATAGATTTGGGAGTAACAGCTCTAAATCAACCAGTGTCGGCCGTTGACCTTACAAATGCAGAACAAGTAAGTTTTACTTACAAAAATGTAGGGGTAGAAGCAGTTAATGCTTATGCGATTGGATACTCAATAGACGGTGTGATCCAAGAAGAAAAAATGATTGAGGAGATCATCGAACCTTTAGAAGAGCTGAATTTTACTTTTGATAAAACGGCTGATTTATCTGAAATAAGAAGCTACGAAATAGATGTATTTATAAATTTTCCTGAAGATCAAAACGAGTTTAATAATTTAAGAACGACCACAATTTCTAATTTACCTAATATAGATGTTGGATTACAAGCATCTGAAAATCAAACTATTTGCAGTAGTTCTACCACAATAGAAATAGACGTAACTAACTTTGGAGGGGATACTATTACTGATTTTATTATTGTTGTAATGAACAATTCAGCGTTAGTCGAAGAAGTCATGTGGACAGGAATGCTAGAAAATAGTGAAACTGCAACTATTGAGTATACCATAGAATCCCTCGACGAAGGTGTGAATTTTATAGAATTAGAAGCCACCTTATTTAATGGTAATTTAGAAGATTTTAATGAGGATGATAATAGAGCTAGTTTCGAAATTGCCTTTTTAGGAGAAGAAGGTCAAGCCTTCTTAAATTTTACAACAGATAACTATCCTCAAGAATCTACATGGGAAGTCACCTTGGAAGGCGACGACGAAATCTTATATAGTGGAGGACCTTATCTAAATGGAGGATTTTTATTTGTCGAAGAATTATGTCTTGATCCAATGTTTTGCTACGAAATTACCATAAAAGATAGCTATGGAGATGGTATATGCTGTAGTTATGGGAATGGTGGTTATGAGATTGTTAACAATAGCGGTAATGTTGTCTATGCAAGCGATGGTAATTTTGGTGGAGAAGAAACAAATTTATTTTGTCCTGCTTTCGCTGATTGCATCCTAACAGCAGAGATAGATGTATCAGATGTATCAGAAGATCACTTAGGAACGATATTTATCAACGCCTCTAACGGTGTCGAACCATATTTATATAGTATTACATCAGGTTCAGAATTCCAAGATACGCCGCTCTTTGTAGACTTACCGGCTGGGACTTATGAAGTTGTAGTCCAATCATCAGATGGTTGTGAGTACACTACGGAAGTTATTATTACGACCATATCCTCCCTTATAGATAATCAAAATGATATTCGAATCACTGTAAGCCCTAATCCAAGTGAAGGATTTTATACACTTAAGATAGAAAACTATACATCTAATGATTTTCTAAAATTTGAGATCTTAAATGTAAATGGTAAAATGGTACAAGAAAGAAAAATACTTCCTTATGATAATATTTACACTACACCAATTTCATTGTTGGCTTATCCTAGTGGAATTTACTATTTGCGGATTGTTGATAAAATGCATAACGGATTAGTAAGAATTGTAAAAATATAAAAAGGAAATGCCCTCAAAAGTTGAGGGCATTTTTCATTCCTACGTAACTATAATTTATTTTGATTGCTAGTTGGTACATAAACTTATCCAAACCAATAGCCTAATTTTAATTCAAGTCCCGAAGCTTTAGAATCAAACCCACCAATGGAATAATTTTCATTGTGGTACTCATATAAAAAGCTGTATTTACTATTCAAAATTTCATTCAATCCCAACCTATAATTCATTCCAATGGAAATGTGATTCTTATTAGATACCTTATGGATGTAATTGGCTCCAAATTCTAGTTGACCCAACTGATTTGTAGCGTAGGTGTCTTTGAGTGTGTAAATAACTTCTCCGTTATACAGAACACAATCACTTCTTCGAAGATCGTTTACTCTACCGATAGTACATTCTTCATCAGCATTAGAATAATCTTTAGACTGTATAAAATTGTGATGATATGCAATGGATAGATCCAATAAATTCTTAGTGCTAATTTTATTCAAATAATGTGCTCTTATATATGGACCTACAAATGAAGTCCTTTCTGTAATATGTGCATTGATTGGCAAAGGATTTCCAGAATGATCAGATATCAATATTTCCTTACCCGTTCTAAATTGAAGGATACCTGCTTCAATTCCTGCTTCAATACCGATTATTTCGACAGGTTTAACGATGTATCCGATCTCTCCGCTATAGCTAGCAGCCCACGACTGTGAAGATTTAAAATTACCGAAATCTTGTTCGTTTATTTGGATACTAGGAAATTTTATAGAGGTAGATATATTAATGTAGGACTTAATTTTGTTCTTAGTGATGCCTATAATATCTGTGACAGGAAGTACCGGACTTCTATGCTCAACGGTGCTGATAGATGCTAATCTAGTGATTTTTATTCCATTTATGTCCTCAAGATAATCTTGTAATACCTGAGTAGACATTGCAGACAATTGTGATCGACTAAAGGTATTAGGAATCGATGAATTCTGATTTAATGTTTCGATGGTTAGGAAATCATGAATAGGTGCATCAGTATGCATGTTTTCTGTATCGAGTATTGGAGTATGCGCTACATGCTCACTGATTGATAATACGTGTCCGTCAGAATGATTGATAACATTATTTTCTTGGAGTACAATGTTTTTATTCTGATTATTATTTACTTGAATATTAGAAGCAATTGTTCGTGAAGTAGTCTTAGAATTAAACGGGGTCACCTTTAAATCTTCATTAATATCTAATTTCTCTATCACTTCTAATTCTTCTATAGCAGTAGGCTCTTTTTTAATAGAAATTTCTATGGTTTCACTATCCTGTTGGTCTTGAGTGTCAAAGTTCTTATCAGATTCTAATGTGCGATCTATTTTGTGATCCTCTTCAGTATGGATTTTTGTATTTACTGTAGCATACTGATCAGTAACGTTATGCGGCGCATTGGATTGATTAATCCAAGAGATAGACAACATAGCTGCAAACAAAGCGAAGATTAAGAATGAAGATTTCCAAAACCATAGCAAATTTTGCTTCTGATTAGAAGAATCTTCATGTAATAACTGTTGCATTCTTAGCCAATCTTCACGCTGATAAGGCTCTGAATATGACTTTACTTTTTCTCTAAAGTCTAATTTACTCATTTACATACATTTTTAAATCATATAATTGATTGATTTTTTTCCTTAGTTCTTTTTTCGCTTTGGATAGAAGCCATTTAGATGTATTCATATTGATTCCTGTAATGGCCTCAATTTCTCGATGTTTATATCCATCAATTTCATACATAGAAAATACGATCCTTTCGTTTTCCCCAAGAGTCTGAATCATCTCAATAATCTTTTCGGCTTCCATATCACTCAGCGCATTATTCACCACATGACTTGATTTTTTATCATCATAAAAATCTAATGGAGCTACATGCTGCATGTGTTTAGAATTACTACGATAATTATCAATACAAGTTTTTACGAGAATATTATTGGACCAAGCCAGATAATTTGTACCAATGCTAAATTTGTCAATGTTCTTATAGACCTTCAGCATCGCCATGTTAAAAATCCATTTTGATTCTTCTCTAGATTTAGTATAGCGCAAAGCGGTACTTATGATCTTTTCGTAGGTGTATTTATACAATTCTTCCTGAGCCTTCGGACAATTCTTCCGACACTCTTTTAAAACTGAATTAATAGGAAATGAAGTCATGTTAAATTTTAAATAACCTAGATCAAAACCTTAATTTATAAGGTGTTACTTTCTATTGTGTTACGCAGTAATAGGTAGATCGTTAGAAATCAAGAAAGGGTTGGTTTTTTATTCGAAAATTTCAAAAGCAACTCGGTATGTATTACTATGGGCTTCTATGATATCGCTAATTTTAGGAGCATATCCTCCACCCATACTTACAGCTATAGGAATGTTATAATCCTTTGCCGCCTGAAATACAATTCTATCTCTTTCTTTGCAACCATCCAATGTCATAGATAAACGGCCTAATTTATCGACTTCTAACACATCTACTCCTGCCAAATAAAAAATTAAGCTAGGTTTAACAGAATTTATGAGCTCAGGGAGGGTTTTAAGTAAAATTTTAAGATATTCTTCATCTTTAGTTCCATCCTGTAAGCCAATATCTAAGTCAGATTTTTCTTTCCGTAACGGGTAATTTTTAGCTCCATGCATACTAAAAGTAAATACACAGTCATTTTCTTCGAATATTTTAGCAGTACCATTTCCTTGATGCACATCTAAGTCAATGATGAGAATTTTATTTACTACTCCAGATTCTAAAAGCAAATTGGCAGCAATAGCAAAATCATTAAAAATACAAAAGCCTTCTCCTCGATCGGCATAAGCATGATGAGTACCACCGGCTATATTTAAAGAAACACTTCTGTGTTGAATTGCAAATTTTGCACATTGATAGGTACCGAAGGAAATATGGCGACCTCTATAGATTAGGTCTGATCGTACTGGAAATCCAGTTGCTCTTTCTTCCTTTCGAGTGAGATTGAGAGACTTTAATTTATCTAAATAGATTTTTGTATGGGTTAATAGTATTTGATCATCAGATAGTGCGATAGGTTTGAAGAAGTTTTCTTGGCTTACCGTTCCTTCCCGTAATAGTTGCTGAGGAAGCAGTTCGTATTTTAGCATTGGAAATCGATGACCCTCCGGTAATTCGTATTTGTATATTGGAGAGAAGGCAATCTTTATCAAAATCCTATATTAATTTTGATTTTTCTGATGGTGGAGTTTGAGGAGTAATAGGCAGAAAGACAAATTCTGCGCCTAATTCACTCAAGGTGAATATGCAAACGAAATCTGAAGCCTCCTTGTACGTCGCTCTAAAATTTCCGACTTTTTCATCAGCGATCAAGTTTTTGGTCACAAATTCCTCCAAAGAAGAAGCGTGAATATTCCAGTTACCTTCAGGATAAGATTCCTTGGTAACGATCGGAATTCCTAGTTCTATTTCATGTTGATGAGCGACCATAATAGGGTAGAGGGAAACATCTTGAGTGATGATCGTGTCCGCTGCTGCCGCCATAGCTTTTATGTATGGCCTTAATTCTAGTTCCAGTTTTTTGTATCTTAAATTCTTACTCATTTTTTCAATTCTAGTAGAGCTACATTTTCTATATGGTGCGTTTGCGGAAACATATCCACCGGTTGTACCTTTGTTATGGTATATTTCTCACTTAGTATTTGCACATCTCGTGCCTGTGTAGCCGGATTACAACTAACATAAACAATTTTTGGGCTTTCTAGTTTTAACAACATTTCGACAACGCCCTTATGCATGCCTGCTCTTGGTGGGTCGGTGATAAGTAAATCTGGTTTTCCATGTTTTTTTGCAAAATCATCTGTCAATATATTCTTGACATCTCCAGCATAAAAGGTGGCATTCGAGATGCCATTTAATTCTTTATTTTTGTGTGCATCTTCTATGGCTGCTTCAATTTCTTCAATACCGACAACATGATTACATCGATCTGCAATATATAATGCGATACTACCTAACCCAGTATAAAGATCGTACACATTTTCGTTCCCTGTCAAACCTGCAAATTCAGCGGTTGTAGCATATAATACCTCTGCCTGGTGAGTATTCGTTTGGAAAAAGGATTTTGGCCCTATTTGAAATTTCACTTTACCAAGAGACTCATCTAAGAATTTATTTCCGCCATAGTGGATAACCTCTAAGTCGAAAATGCTATCATTTACTTTTTCGTTGACCGTGTACCACAGAGATTTGATCATTGGGAATTTGACAAGTAACATTTCTAGCATTGGAAATAGGATATCTTTCTGATCTTTTGCTACAATAAGATTGACCATCCACTCTCCCTTTCGATTATTTCGAAGAAAAATATTCCTCATAAAACCCTCATGGGTTTTGACATCATAGTAGGATATATTCCAATCTTTGGTGTATTGTCTTAATGTATTACGAATATCATTAGATGGTTCATTTTGAAGGTGGCAGGTTTCTATGTCTACGACTTTATCAAACGCTCCAGCACGATGGAAGCCTAGACCATTCTTAAAATCTACTTCCTCACCTTTATCTATGATTTCTTGCGGGATCCACTTTTTAGAAAGAAAGCTATATTCTATTTTATTTCTATAATGATATATTTTCTCAGCACCTAAGATGGGAAGAAATTCACCAACTTCTACTTTAGCGATTCTACGAAATGCGTCTTGGACGACCTTATCTTTATGGATTAATTGACCAGAATATTTTAAGTGCTGCCACTTACAACCTCCACATTCTCCAAAGTGCTGACATATGGGTTCTTGTCGATCTTCACTCTTTTTATGATACGTATCGGGGACACCGATGAATATACCTTTCTTTTTCTTGTAGGTAAGAACATCCATAACATCCCCTGGAACCGCCCCTTCTACAAACAGTACAATCCCTTCTTCAGTACGACCGACGGCTCGTCCTTTATCTGCAATTCCAGAAATAGTCACATTTTTAAACAGTTTTTTTCGATTTCTCGCCATGGCAGCGAAAATACTATTTATATACCAATCTGAAATCTACTCTTCGGTTCAAAATTCGATCTTCTTTTGTATCATTCGTTGCAATAGGCATAGATTCGCCTCTGCCTTTTGTGCGGATTCTGATATCAGAGATGCCTAATTCGACTAATTCATTCTTTACAGACTCTGCTCTTGCTTTAGATAGTTGGATGTTATCTTGTTCTGAGCCTACATTATCAGTATGGCCAGAGATGATAATATCAGCATCTTTTTGAGCGATAAGAATGTCATATAATTTTTGGATTTCAAAAGCAGATTTAGATAATATTTCAGCAGACCCTGATTCAAAAAATATGTTTTTAAGAATGACAGGTTCTGATTCCTTTTCTTTTTTTACCATCTCCTTTTTAGGAATGGCATTCAACATTACTCTAACAATTGTAGGATCTAATTGGCTATTTTCTTCCAACCATTCCAAATTTTCTGAATAAAAAAGATATCCTTCTTTTTCAATATATATAGAGTACTGCTTACCGGCAATTAAGGTACCAATAGCGGTTCCGCGAGAATCGGTCTTAGTTTGCAGATAGTTCTTATTCGTACTTAGGTCAAATATTTTTAATGATGCATCCAATGGCTTTTTAGTGATGGCATCTATGACGATCAATTTGATAAAACTTACCGGTTCCGGCTTGAGTTCCTCTGGTAATTTAAATCGATATATATCTAAATTATCATGACCCATATCTGAGGCGTAGTAGGCATAGTGCCCATCAATGCTCACGGTGAGAGCACCATCGTTTCCTTTAGTATTTATAGGATACCCAATATTTACAGGAGTGGACCACTCATCATCCTCATATTTAGACATGAAAATATCAAAGTCTCCAAGTCCAACATGCCCATCAGACCTAAAGTACATAGTCTTACCATCAGGATGGATGAATGGTGACTCATCATTGCCTGTACTATTGATTTCTGGACCTAGATTTTGAGGTTCACTCCATTGTCCATTTTCAAAATCGCTATACCAAATGTCAGATTTCCCACTACCGCCCTTACGGGTGCTTGTAAAGTATAATCGATCTCCTAGCGCTGTGATCGAAGGTTGGGAATCCCAATCTCCTGTGTTTATTCCTTGTCCTAAGTTGACTGGTTTAATCCAACCGGCAGATGATTTTCTAGTTATATATAAGTCGCAACCACCAATACTACCAGGAAAATTGCAGCCGGTAAAAAATAAATATTGACCATCCGCTGAAATGCAATGAGATCCTTCACTGTTGGCAGAATTTAGTTCTTTGATCGGGAAACTCATTAGAAAAGTATCATTTAAAATTTGGCTTTCGTATAAGTCCTCTTCCGCTCCATTGGCTTTTCTTGTAAAGATGAGTGTTGACCCATCTGCAGTAAAGGAAGGTTTGTATTCATGATCCTCTGTATTGATAGCTTCATTTAACTTCTCAGGCTCAAAATCTACTGGATTTTCAATCGCATTTTTAGTGAATTCATATCTATTCTTAGCCTTGGTGGTTGTTTTTACTTGTTTTACTGGCAGTTTATCGATCGCTAGCACTCGGTCTAGATAGCTTATGGCTTGATCGAAATCATCCAACTGGTAGTACGCATTCGCAATGGTGAATAACAATTTTGGATTTTTTTTCTCCAATAGCTCATCTGCTTTTGTAAGTGATTCGATGACCAGCTCAAAATTCTTTGATTCGATGGCTGTTAATCCCTTTTCGACATATATTTCTGGCAAATTGGGATAAGATTCTATCAATTTATCTAGACTTTCAATGGCTTTTTGATAGTTGCCCTGATTTCTATCTTCTTTTGCCTTGTCAAACTTCTTTTGATCTCCTTTTTTTAAGGATTGTGCATTCAAAGAAGAGAATGCAATGAGGGAAAGCAACAGAAATGCAAAATTTTTCATATTCAATTTAAAATTCATAATGTGACATGGAAAGCTTAATACAAGAACTGAAAATTACTCTTAGATGTTATATTTTTAGACGTTGGAGAGCATAAAAAGTTGTGCTTATGTACATTACAAATAGTTATGTCCAATTCAAAAATAAAAACTAAACCACCTTATATTACTATCTTTACCATATGATAAACGAAGTTCAAGAACCACAGTTAGAGCTATTTAAGAATCCAACGAAAAAGAAGGATACTTCAATGACTTTTGCGGGCAATATGAAAATGCCCATTCATAGGTGGTTTAGATACTCTGCGGGATTCTCCGGAGAATGGGTCAGAAGCCTAATTAAAGATAAAGGAGCAAAAAGAGTCATTGACCCATTCGCGGGATCTGGAACAGTAATGGTCGAATGTGATCTTGCAGGAATAGAATCGTTTGGAATAGAATCTCATCCATTTGTATACAAAATCGGTCAAGCCAAGTTATCGTGGAAATTAGATCCCAAGGACTTGAAAGAAGCATCTGATAAACTCTTAAAAAAAGCCTCATCACTGAAGCCAAAACAGAAGGAATACCCAGATTTAATTAACAAATGTTACCCTCCAACCACTTTAGAAAAGCTTACTACTTTAAAAGAGGCATGGCTTAAATGCAATGAAAATCCTGAAATCACAAATATGCTGTGGTTCATGATAACATCAATACTTCGAAAGACTTCCCCAGTAGGAACGGCATCATGGCAATATGTGCTACCGAATAAATCAAAAGCTAAAACTGTTGATCCATATATTGCATTTCAAGCAAAAGCATCAGAGATTCTCAATGACATGAGAATAATGCAAAAACGATACACTAAAATTGGGAATTCTGAAATTCTAAAAGAAGATGCTCGAAAAATGGACAGTGTTCCAAATCAATGGGCTGATCTAATTATCACATCTCCACCTTATGCCAATAACTATGATTATGGTGATGCAACACGTTTGGAAATGACTTTTTGGGGTGACATTGAGAAATATGGTGACTTACAAGAAGTCGTCCGTAAGAACTTAATAGTCTCGTGTACTCAACATGCTACTAAAAAAAGAGCAGAAATAGAGTCACATTTAGATTCTTCGGCGATAAGGCCAATTGTGTCAGAACTTAAACCAATTTATGATCAACTATGCGAAGTCAGATTAACAAAAGGAGGCAAGAAGAATTATCAACTAATGATGCTTGCATATTTCCATGATATGGCATTAGTCTTTAAAGAATTAAGGAATAAAACTAAAAGAAATTCAGAAATGTGTTTTGTCATTGGAGATTCTGCACCATATGGAGTTTATATGCCAGTCGATAAATGGTTAGGTGATCTTGCAATTGCGAATGGTTTCAAGGATTATTCATTCGAAAAACTAAGAGACAGAAACGTAAAATGGAAAAATAGGAAACACAGAGTGCCATTAAAAGAAGGTAGGTTGTGGATAAAAGGATAAATAATGGCGAAATCACCTTCACATAAATGGGGACAAATACTCGGAGAATTTCTTGAAGATTCTTTCAGTAAAAAATTAAAGACTTTTGCAAACAAACAAAAACTTTACTTAGATACTCAAGGTATCAGAAAAGCAAGAAAGGGCAAAAAAGTAAGCTGGACTGATTCATTTGGCAATGCTCATGATCTTGACTATGTTTTAGAAAGAAATGGCACTGAAAATAAAATAGGTCTTCCTGTGGCTTTTATTGAAAGTGCATGGAGAAGGTATACTAAACATTCTCGAAATAAAGCTCAAGAAATTCAAGGAGCTATACTTCCACTTGTGATTACACATAAGAATTATGCCCCATTTAAGGGTGTAATCTTAGCGGGTGAGTTCACACAGGGTGCAATAACCCAATTAAAATCACTTGAGTTTGAAGTATTGTATTTTTCATAAGATTCAATAGTAAAAGCATTTGCTAAATTCAAATTAGATGCAAGTTTTAATGAATCCACATCGACGGTAGATTTCGATAAGAAAATTTCAGATTGGGACAAATTTGCAGATAAGAAAAAACTTGCAAACTACTTGTTCAAAATACATAAAACAGATGTAGTTCAATTTTTCGAAGCCCTTGAAAAATGCGTCAGCAGGTATATAGATTCAGTCATTGTTATTGCCTTGCATGGTAGTTCAAGCAATCTTTCTTCAATTTCAAAAGCAATAAATTATATTGAGGAGTACAAAGGTTTGGATTCAAAATCTACTCCACTGGCTAAATATGAAATTATTATCAAGTACAATAATGGAGACAAGATTGATGCCTCATTTTCATCCAAAGAAGATACACTTGAATTTTTAAGATCATACTCTAATCCAAAGCCAAGGTGAAGAACTGGACATAACAATAGGTGATGACAGCATATCTCTCCTGTCGTCGAGAGACGCTGCATACCATCATCCGATATATTTAACATTTGATTATCGAGTAAATGTAAAGAATTTGGAAGAAAGTGCAACCCATACTGACTTCAGCCCTCTTTTTTCTGTATGATCAAGAGAGGGTCAAAAACTTGAAAAGTTTCTGGGGTGAGTTGAATAAGATAGGTGAGGCTGCAAAACCATTTTCTTGTAGGTTCCTCAACGCTAATCTGTGGTAAAAAAATGTAAGTCTAAGTAAATTCCTTGAGCAATCCTGCTGCCAATGGATCTCCTAGTTTGACGGCCTCTTTTAAATCTTTAATATAACCGTTTTTTCCAGCGTTTTTCTTAGCGATAGCGGTGTGACGCAGTAGTGTCGCCGTTTCTACACCTTGTAATTTATCGATATTTTCAGCGGTTTTGCTGAAAGCATCTAATGCTTCCGTATACTTCTCTAATTCAATCAACACAAGACCATAATGATACTGAGCATAAGGAATCCAGTCAATATTTGAATCTCCTTCTTTGAAAACTCTATTGGTAAAAAGCCGTAAATCGAACTCTGCTTTTTCGTATTGTTGAAGTTTCATATGGCATTGGGCCTTGACTCTTCTAGATCTCCAGTACACGGATTGGAGTGCCACTGATAATTTAATAGCCAATTCAAGGTCATCTATTGCTTCTTGCCAATTTTCTTCTGCTATATGCACATCTGCTCGCCCAGCAAAAGGATATGGATTTCTCGCATCATATTGGATGCTCTTACCATAATCTCTTTTTGCATCATGATATTTTTCCAGAATAAAGTTGACTTTCGCTCTTCTTTCGTATGCTAAAGCATGATTATCATATTTTTCAATGGCTTTGGTAAGCGCATCAATAGCCTCTTGTTCTTTCCCTTCTTGATCTGCTAATTCTCTACCCTTAATAAATTCCTTGACAGCAACCTTATCACTTACAGGCTCTAAATGCTTGTAAATGAGTATGTTTCCATCTTGTACCAACCATGCATCAATAAATCCAGATACCGCAAATTGAGAACAATATTCTATTAAAGCGCTAGTATTTTTGAATGTTTTCTCGTAGAGTTGGCGAACAAGTCGCGGAATTTCAATAGTTAAACTTTCTTCATCGAATATATCTTCAGGAGCGAAGATGATATCATTTTTATAGTAAGCCTCTATACGGTGTTCGTACATCTTTAAAGCCTTGCCAAAGCTGTTGGCATTACTAAATAAAAGCTTCCCCTGAATAATAGTTTTAAGTAATTCCATCAACACATTGTTCGAATAGGTTAATATAGAAAAAACTATTCCATAAATTGATTAATATTCACCAATCTGAATAAATAGTTGATAAATATTTTATAAAATAAACTTATTAGTATTTGAAATAATCAATTTGCCCAAACTTTACAACCTTCTGTGCAGTTTGTACATATTTCAATTTGATCACGCCCCCTTAATAATTGATGCCTAAAATTAACATATTCTGCTCCATAGAATACGTCTGAAAACGACTTTTCTTTTAAATCTCCTAAAATATGTGTTGCATCCTTATCAAAACAGCATGGAACAACCATTCCATCCCAGGTGATTACACAAGAATGCCAAAGTTTCCAGCAATGATTCAATAACTTATTTTTAATTCTATAGGTTCCATCTTCTTTGAGCGCATACCTAGAGTATTTGGCTTGATCCGGAATGAGGTCATTGCCATTTTTATAATCGTAAACTTGGGCAGTTTTTAATTTTACCTCATCTATGCCTATTTCTTTCGCGAGTTTATAGATCTCTGGTATTTGATGTTCATTGGGCTTCACGACTAAAAATTGGAAAATCGTGTGGGGGGTTTTGGAGCCTAGCTTTTTCTTCCATTTGACAATATTCCTAGCACCTTGGAGGACAGTTTCTAGTTTGCCTTCCTTCCTGTAATTTTGGTACGTCTCCTGCGTAGTTCCATCTACCGATATAATCATTCGATCCAATCCAGACTCTATGGTTTTTTTTGCATTTTCATCATTTAGAAAATGTCCGTTGGTAGAAGTAATGGTGTATATCTTTTTTTGGTGAGCATAATTCACCATTTTCAAGAAATCAGGGTTTATATATGGCTCTCCTTGGAAGTAAAAAATGAGATACATAAGATGCTCATGAAACTCATCCACCATTTCGCTAAAAAAGTCTGATTTTAAATTACCGGTATCTCTTGTAAACGATCTTAACCCACTTGGACATTCGGGACATCTTAGGTTACACGCAGTGGTAGGTTCTATCGATACGGTAAACGGCATGCCCCATTGAATAGGTTTCTTTTGCATTCGAGTAAGGTAAAAGCTACTAAGTACCTTACTAAAGTTGTAAAGCTTAGCTACGCTCATTTTACTCAAAAAGGTATATGCATCGGAGGTGTACAGAGGCATTTAGAGGTATCTTTCTTCTATGATATTTTTATGATGAAGCATATGTCCGGCAATGATATAGACCAAAGCCCTAGCACTTACCGTATGCCCACTAGCAATTCCTTGCTTGGTCCAATCTGACTCTTGTATGTTGTCAAAGAAAAGTAAATTTGATTTCCGCAAAGAAGCAAATTCAGATAGCAACATGTCTTTATCCATATGATCTATATTCGCATTTTCTATATACTCGTTTTCATCAAAACCTAGAATTTCTTGCTTTTCACCTCTTATGACGGCCAATGTTCGATACGCGAATATCTGTTCGACATCATTTATATGTGTCAATACTTGCTTTATATTCCATTTGCCTTCAGCATAAGCATAGTCCATTTTTTCTACTGGTATAGCTTCTATAAAGCTAGAAAAACTAGATAATTGGTCTTCTAGGAGTTCTAGTATACCTACATCCGGTAAATCAGCTATGTATTTGCCAAAATAGGAATTGTATTCTGAAGATCTTGGTTTTATAAGCATGTAATTTCTTTAGACTGCAATTTAGGATTAATTAGTATAAAACGCAGAGAGTAGATTAGACATGACCTTTCAATTATAGTTTTTCTATAATATGTACTTTTGCGTAAAAGTAAATATGTGTGGCTTATTTAAATGGTTACGTCGTAAGGAGGATAAAGAAAAAATAGATCCAGATATGAAATATTTAATTGTAGGATTGGGAAACATTGGGGAAAAGTATGAGGATACTAGACACAATGTTGGTTTTGAGGTGTTGGATTTTATGGCAAAAGAGGCAAGTGCAAGCTGGAAACCCGTTTCTCATGGTTCTATGTGCATCATCAAGCACAAAGGCCGATCAATGCTTTTACTAAAACCCGATACATTCATGAATTTGAGTGGTAAGGCGGTCGCGCATTGGATGCAAAAAGAAAAAATAAAAGGAGAAAATCTTCTGATTATTGTCGATGATCTAAATATTGATTTTGGTTCCATCCGCTTAAGAGCAAAAGGTTCTGATGGTGGACACAATGGACTGAAGAGCATTGCCCAATGTCTTGGTTCGCAGACTTATCCTAGATTACGTGTAGGGATAGGGGATGATTTTTCCAAAGGACGACAAGTAGATTATGTATTAGGCGAGTGGTCGAATAAGGAACGGGAGCAATTACCAGAGGTAGTAAGAAAGTCTTCGGATATGATCAAGAGTTTTTGCGCCATTGGGATGAAGTTTACCATGGATCAGTTTAATAATAAATAATAGTAAACTTCAAAAAGTGTATTTTCATTAAAATTCTTTTCGGTTTCTCCCTAAACTATTACAATTCACTATAACATTTTTCTATTGTCTTATTGAAACTATGTCATTTATATTGCACAAGCAGAAGTTGAATTTAATAGTCGGTCGGATGAAGAAATAAAGCTCAATCATATTACAGCCTATATTGATTTTAAGTAGTCTTAATAAACTTTTCAAACAATCTTCCTGTAATTCCTAAGAAATCGCGCTCTGTTATCATCCCAATCAATTCTTCACCTTGAGTAACGGGAAGGCATCCTACGTTTTCTTCCCGCATAAGATTCATGGCCTCTAAAATACTTTTTTCTGAATCTATGGTGACGGGATTTTTTATCATGATATCGTCCACGGTGGAAAATTCATTATTTGGATTTTTCTTATCTTCTACAAAGTGACGAATGATTAATCGATCTGTAACGAGTCCGACTAAGTTGCCTTTCATATCCTCAACTGCCGTGTATTTTACTTTTTGCCAATCCATCATCTCTGCCACTAAATCTATGATATCATCCTTTTGTACCGTTTGGATATCTGTTTGCATAAAGTCAGAAATCTTGAGGTCTGTAGGTTGATATAGATTTACATTCATATCTGGGGCTTCCCATTCATGGACAGGAATTCCTTTCTTTTGGGTTTCCATAATAGAATGTGTTAAGATAGAAAGTGCTTCATCTTGTGTTCTTTCTCTTTTAAGTTGAGTATATGACCTAAGTAACCAACGAGCGCCATTCATATGCTTATCTGCCCGAGCTTCTATTACTCCTAAGTATTTATCAATATCCTCTTTTTTTACTTTTTTAGACATTAATCCTTCCCTAGCGATAGGGACTAGTTTTTCTTTTACCAATCGACAAGCAGATACTTTCTCATCGTTGAACCAATTGAATTCAGTATCGATACCAAATTTCGCAGCTTTTTCAAAGTTGTCAAGTACATCTTCGAAGCTCAAAAAATCTCTTATATCGTCTACTTGATTTTCTAACCCAATCATAAGACCGAGCCATAAGGTTGCATTAGCCATTTCGTCGATGACGGTAGGACCTGATGGGAGTACTCTGTTTTCTATTCGTAAATGTGGCTTTCCATTGGGACTAATGCCATAACATGGTCGATTCCATCTATAGACTGTTGAATTATGTACTTGTAAAGCACGTAATTTTGGAGTCTTTTTATTTTTGATGAGCTCTAAAGATTCTTCTGCCACATCAGAACTCAATAAAACACGGAACCGAGATATGTCTTCTTTATAAATTTCTAATATCGATTTATCTAACCAATCTCTACCGAAACTTACTCTCGGACTTCTTTCTCGAAGATGTTGATGTGAAGTCCGAGTATCAATAGATTGTTGGAACATAGCTATTCTACTTTCATGCCATAATCGCTTTCCAAAAACCAACGGAGAATTTGCAGCTATAGCCATGACCGGACCCGTAATTGCTTGTGCAATATTGTACATCTTTACAAAATTGTCGGGTTCTACCTGCAGATGTACTTGGAAACTAGTATTGCTTGCCTCTAGCATCGGGGAATCATGCTTTAGGCGCAATTCATCTATCCCCTCCAATCTCAACTCAAAAGAACTTCCTATTAACTGCTTGTTCATGGCTTGCATGAGTGCATAGTACCGCTTTTTGGGAGTCAAATTTTCCATCACCAAATGATGCTTGGCGAGAGTCGGAAGTATACCTGTCAATAAGAGGTCGGTGTTAAGTGTATTTAAGTTTTCTGAGATTATCCCGAGGCGTGATGCAATTTCTTTATGCATTGCAGAAAGACAATCTCCCTTAAATGGTTGCGGAGTCAGACAAATTTCAAGATTAAAACTGGCCAGTTCTGTTTCTAGCCATTCCATATCTTTCATTAGGTCCATTGCTTCCATTGCAACAAGAGCAGGTTTATGTGTTTTTTGGTCTATGATGACCATTTCTTGTTCTGCACCAATATGCATCTGTTCTACATCAAACCAATCGTTTTCCAACATATGTTCCAATGCCATCACGTCATTCAAGAGAGATCGGACAAATTTGTTCATTTGTTCCCTATTCTCTACGATTGATACCCTCTGTTCCCCCATCTTAATAGATTATTTGTATAGATTTGAAAATTGTAAACAATTCTTTTGTCAATGTCCGTTATTAAAGATAAGTAAATGAGAATAAATATTCACCGATGAGGAAATCAATTTTATATTCAACTATTTTATTTTTATTGGTGTCCGTACTAAATTGTGGCTGTTTAGACGATGTAGATGAGTTATATACGATGCAAATCAGTTACGATGTTGACATTCCAGCAGGATTGAGCACAATCCAAACCCATTTTTTTACCGTAAGAAATCTCCCAACTAGATATACTTCTTTTAGAGATGCAAATAATTATCAAGATGAGGATATTGGTCAAATTATCGCCGGCAATGCGACATTGACCACCCAATTTGAAGACGTGGACCTAAATTTTGTACAAGGAGTAGAAATACACTTAATAAATCCATTGGATCCTAGCAAGAGAAGTGAGGCTTTTTATTTGGAATTCGAAGAATTTGGAGCGAAAACAGACATTCGTTTGATTCCTTCGTTACCAGATTTATCTACTTACATTAAAAATGGAAATGTGAATGTAGAGATGCAATTGAATCTAAGAGGGTTTTCACCAATAAATATGAGAATGCGCATGATTATGGAATTTCTTGTTTTAGGAATAGAATAAGCATCTACTTTTTATTCTAAGAAAATCATATTTTAAATCAATTCATTTACCCACTTTAAGATTTAAAAATGCCTTCAAAAAAAATCGAATTTCTGAATTCAAGAGGTAATAAAATTAGCGGAAATATTGAATTTCCATTAACGCAAAAACCGGATGCCTATGCTGTGTTTTCTCACGTCTTTACCGGAAGTAAAAACTTAAACGCAACCCGAAATATAAGTCGTTCCTTGACACTCAATGGGATTGCTGTACTACGATTCGATTTTACTGGGCTAGGGGATAGTGAAGGTGACTTTTCTGAAACTAATTTTAGTACCAATGTAGATGATATTAAATCTGCTGCAAATTTTCTGTCAGAAAATTACATTGCGCCAAAAATATTAATTGGACACTCTTTGGGTGGGGCTGCCGCGATATTTGCTGCTAAAGAAATAGACTCTATAGAAGCAGTATCTACCATTGGAGCTCCTTCGGAACCCGAACATGTAACCCATTTGTTTGGATTATCTATGAAGGAAATCGAAGAAAATGGTCAAGCTGAGGTAACCATTGGAGGGCGTACTTTTATGATAAAAAAACAATTTATAGATGATATTCGGTCCGTAGATTTGACAAAAATCACAAAGTCGTTAAATAAAGCACTTTTAATATTGCATTCGCCTCAAGATGGTATCGTCGAAATAGAGAATGCTGCAAAAATATATCATGCGGCATCTCATCCAAAAAGTTTTGTCACCTTAGACAAGGCAGACCATATGTTGACTCATAAGGATGATGCTTACTATGCAGGGAATGTGATTTCTTCATGGGTTCGCCGATACATTCCTCTTCCCAAAAAAGAAGAGTTATCTACTACCAAACAAGTTGTTGCTAAGCTAGGGAAACATGGATATACTACAGATATTATGGCTGGCAATCATGGCTTCGTTGCTGACGAATCAGAAGATCTTGGTGGTCAGGATTTTGGACCTTCTCCATATGAAATCTTGAATGCTGCATTGGGTGCATGTACGGCCATGACGTTACAAATGTATGCTCGAAGAAAAAAATGGCCACTAGAAGATGTCAAAGTTCATCTTTCGTTTGATAGATCTTACAAAGAGGATTGCAACAATTGTAGTGACGATGAAGCAAAGTTAGGATTGTTTGAAGTGCAAGTAGAAATGACCGGTGATTTAGACCAAGAGCAAAGACAAAGATTATTGGAAATTGCTAGAAGATGCCCTGTACATCGTACGATCTCTAGCCATCCAGCTTTTCAAGTGATGGAGAAGCCTGCTTAGAGATAGTTATTTACTGGTAGAGATTCGTAAATAGCAAGTATTGTAAAGAAAAATCTTGTTAGTAAATATGATTAGTAAAAAGGAACATGTGGTACATAAACCAAAAAAGCCAGCTCCTCAGCTGGCTCTTATTTCTTAATACACCCTTTTAATTCCTTTGTTGATTCAAATATGCGGGCGTTTTGGTTTAAAAACAATGTCTGTTTCTTATATAAACACTACATCAAATTACGGGAAGACTACAAGCTCAAAATATTTGTCGGGGAGTGGACAAAAACTAAGATGTAGAATGTGTTAGATTTTACGATGATAAAAGATTTAGCATCTTAATACTAGTTCTATTTATGTAAAATACTAACTTCTAGTTATAATAATTGTAAATATAATTCAGAAGATATCGTTGTATTTACTCTATGAGTGCCGTAAAAATCAAAACAGGAAAAAGAAAAACGACGGTAAGTAGATCTGCTGTCCGTAAGGCTGTAAAAACTCACTTTAAATCTTTACCACCTTCTCCTCAACCAAAAACTGTTAAGAAGAAATCTTAACAAATAATTCAATAATTGGCTATATCTAATACTTATACTGATAATGTATTTATTAATTGTCCTTTTGATAAAAAATACAAACCTCTATTTTATTCGATCGTATTTACAATTTATCATTGTGGATTCTATCCAAAGTGTGCACTCGAAGAAGACGATGCTACTCAATTACGATTAGACAAAATAATGTTACTAGTCGAAGATTGTAAATATGGGATTCATGATACTTTCCAGAACAGAGTGTAATTCTAAAACTGGTCTTCCACGTCTTAACATGCCATTTGAGTTAGGGTTATTTTTTGGCGCTAAAGAATTTGGTAATACCTTGCATAAAAGGAAAAAAGCATTGGTTCTTGATCGAGTACCTTATAGGTATCAAAATTTTCTATCGGATTTAAATGGTGTTGATCCAAAGGCTCATGAGAATAATTCCTTCTCTTCTGTAAATTGTAGACCGACGATCATTCCATCTCCAAAAAGAAAAGAGATAAAAGTATCGGGTTACACTTTATAGTGCTCTACATCAAATTTCACCGTGTAATTATTCCAAATCCAAATGGTCTTGGTCTTGGATATAATAGGGGATAAACTAAAATAACTGATTTATTGGGGGATTTACTGTGAGAGTGATTAGAATCTACTAGTTTGATCTCTTTTAAAAACCATTTTGTGATGACTGAGGGATCAACCCATGCAGCAAATACATTAGAGATGGGTGATATTATTCTAATTTTTCTGTCAAATTTCGTCCAGACCATAGTCTAATTCTAAACATTCATTTAAATTCACGCTTTCTATTAAAATAAAGATATGGAATTATTAAAATTAAGTAAGATAAATGTAGAGACAGATCAAGCGAAAACATTCTATTTTGATATAAGTCAAGATGTTGAAAAGTGGAAATATAAGGCCGGGCAGTACATTACTATTGAACTAGAAATCAATGGAGAGAAAATAAGAAGAGCTTATTCGATGTCTACTCCACCATCAAGTGGAGAATTAGGTATTACGATCAAAAAAGTCGAGGATGGAAAGGTTTCTGGATACATGCATGATAAGGCAACCGAAGGGCAAGAATTTGGAGTATTAAAGCCGCAAGGGAAATTTGTAATCTTGCCCGATCCAGAAGCAAGAAAAGATTATTATTTTATTGCCGCCGGAAGTGGAATTACGCCAATCATTTCTATGATTAAAACAATATTGGAACACGAACCTATGAGTTGTTGCCATTTGCTCTATGGAAGTCGTTCTGAGGATCAAATAATTTTTCATAAAGAATTAGAATCATTGCAAGAAGATCATAGAGATCAATTGCATGTAGAGCATACCCTAAGTCAACCAGCAACAAAAAGCAAAGGAGGGATTACAGGTCTGTTCGGTGCTAAGGTGATTCAGTGGAAAGGAAAAAGAGGTCGTATCGATGCTTCTCATTGTGATGATTTTCTTAGGGACTACCCAAGTCGTTCTAAAACACAACAATATTTTGTCTGCGGCCCAGGTAATCTTATTGAATGTGTGAATGATTGTCTGATGTTAAAAGGGGTGGCTAAGGATCAAATATTTAGAGAATATTTCAGTAACCCGGATCAAGATAAAACATCATCCAATGGTGCTGCAGCAGGAACTTCTTCTGGTATAGCGAAACTAACCGTTCATCTCGAAGGAGAAACCATCGAAATTGAACATTCGAATGATAAGACGATCTTAGAAACATTGATGGATGATGGCAAAAATCCTCCATATTCTTGTACAGCTGGAGCTTGTTCTACCTGTGTTGCAAAAGTCCTCAGTGGAAAGGTAACCATGGATGAATGTTTTGCGTTGGATGATCAAGAAATTGCCGATGGTTTCGTGTTAACTTGTCAAGCAAGAACAGCAAGTGATTCAGTCGAGTTAAAGTATGAAGGGTAGAAGAAGTAATATAGGGTAAGGGATGATTAGATCCATTTGTATTAACTCACCCCAGAACTTTTCAAGTTTCTGACCCTCTCTATCAAAAAAAGGGGGTTAGGTAATCGGGGGTATTTGTTCGATTTTTTTTGTAGAGTAGTATTGGGGATGAGTTTATCTAAGCGATTACTTGGATTTAACTTTTACTTTTCTTAAAAATCATGTAATCCAATAATCAATAGCATCATGATTCTGACAATTTTTTCTAAACATCTATTACTTCTGAATATCCCTATCTAAACAAAGTGACACTAAAAATCTTATTGTACACTAATCCAATATCATCTATGTATCGTACTTGAGCAATATAAACACCATTTTCCGCAAACTCACCTGAACTGATAATTCCATTCCAGCCTTCTACGGGATTATTTAATTCCGGAAATAATTTGACAAAAACTTGATTACCCCATCGATCATAAATGGAAAATTCTTCTACTATTATGTCATCTGTGCCATTCACAAAAATTGTTTGATTTGCTAATTCATCTGGAGTGAAAATTTCACCTACTGAAACGCCAGAAAAGACAATGGGTTCTAATTGTATGGTGTCACGTACTTCACAACCATTGATATCAGTACCAAGGAAATATATATTGGTTATTTCTTCCGTAGAAAATGTAGTAGTAGAACAATCTACGCAAGAAATCTCTCCTACATCGGAAGTCCATTGAAAACCAATAATCATATCTTGATTTGTAATTGATAGATTATAACTACTTTCTCCGGGTGTATTAATTATTTGGACATTGACAGTATCCTCGCTTGGCCCAATTACAAATTCTTGAACAGGCGTCATACATCCATCCGCATCAACAAAGTCCGCTGTATAGGTTCCAAAAGGCAATTCTATTACCATTGGCAACATGGTTTGGTCGATATCTGCACTAGACCCGTCACTAAAAACGATGGTGACAGGAAATTCCATGTTCTGCACATCTTCTACGACTAATTCTCCAGTACCTTGATCTCCACAGCCCGGTCTTGGTAATATTTCTGCAAAACGATATCGAAGATTTATACTTATGACTACATCACATCCATCTGGACTTTCATTCTCCAAAATATCCGTGCCCATGGTATTGCTTTCATTATATACAATGTCATTATAGGTAAGAAATTCACCTGTACACATGGAGGAGTCGATGACTATATTTTCTACTTCAAATGGAGTTATGTAATAAGTGATCAGAGAGTCACAAATTTCCATACTAGGTCGAATATTGAAAACGGTGTCTATGTCCTCAGTTACCACCGAACCGTCAGGAAGGGTCAAATCTTCGGAAGGACATTTTTGTAAATCTATTCTTCTAGTTGGGGTAGATATGAAGTTAAAGCTTACTTCAACAATAGAATCACAACCATTGAAAGCTCCATTTTCTATGATTAAGGTTTCTCCATCAATTACTTCATATGGGGTTCCTTCGTAAACAAAGTCTTGGGTTTGTCCCTCACAAAGATCGGCTGTAAAACTGTATGGATCTGGAGAGAAGTAGAATAAATCAACAAAGATTAAACTATCACACCCTCCGTTTGCAGCTCCAATCAACTCAATCGGATCGATGGGCTGATTATCGGGTTTATAGAAAACGTTATTTATTTCAATACTGTCTCCATCACATAATTCATACCCATTAAAATCATTATTCTCAGCAGCATCTTGGAAGACAAGATCAAATGGAATCTCAAATTCGCAATTTTGATTTGTCGTACCAGTGAAAATAGTAGATGTGTTTTCCGTAAATTCAATTCCATCGTACATGTAGCTTGTACCAGTACATAAGACTTCGTTTATAAATGAATCTTGAGGTATTTCAAAGTTGCTAATATTAAATAAAATACTATCACATGAAGTTACTTCACTCAATATGAAATCTCCGTCAAAATAAGGACCATCATCTGCACTACCAACCATATATAAATACGGTTCTCCAGGACAGACCATTTCTTCGATTACAATTCTTGGAAAAGTTTCAACAGTGTATTCTACCAGACCATCAATATTGCCATTACAGATTAGTTCTGAAAATGTAAATCTTCCGATTCCAATCGTATATTCAGAAGCTTCATTGGGTAAATACAAGGTGTCTCCAGCTAATCGACATGTGTTGTCTGTAAAATCTTGGGATACACATATTTGATATTCGTAAGATCCAACAAAAACATCAGATAGATCCGGACAATATACAGAAGACCCTATTTGGTTTACTACTAATTGCACTTCTATTGGTTCCGTAGAATCATAATCTATGGTTAGCACTTCACATTCTTGACCGGCACAAACTTGTGTCGCAGAAATATTAAGATCCAATGGATCTTGTGCAAATACTACTACTTGAAATTCTGATCTATCTCCTGGACAATCTGGACTAGGAGGTGCAACACTATAGTCGAAAGTTGAAGTAGAAGTAGCTTCCCAAAAACCATCCGTTACAACACTATTATCTGCTAAATTCACAAATACACCTCCGGTGCTTTCACCATCTAACCAATCATTCAAATCTACGAATGCACCTGCGCAAACAGCATCTCTATCCGGGGTAGGGGTTCCGGCTGTTATCTGATTTGAGATGGTGATACTTATGGTTGCTACATCTGACATACAATTAGCAGTAGGTTGTATTAGATATTCAAAAACATAAGTACCTTCTGGTAAATTATCTGTATTCCAAGTAGACCCAAATAAATTTTGAGGTTCCTGATCTATGGAGGTAAATAGACCATCTATATCTGCGGTAGGATCTATAAATGTGATTAAATCTACATCTCCACCACCACATATTGTAGGCTCCATATCTGCGCCTGCAAAAGGAGAGGGGAGAACTCTGATATACATTATACTTGACTGTTCTCCACAATATGAATTATTAAATGGATCTATTATTTCTTCAAATAAATGTGTAAAGCTATAAAGGCCTGGTTCTACTCCGAAAAAGTTACCGCTTGTCCCATTCGCATTTATAGCACCACTATTATCCTCATCTATGATAGAGCCATATGTTGCATCTATAGGAACTCCGAATTGTTCTTCAAAGTCTACTTCAGTTCCAATTGGATCATCTGTGCAAAGTCTCAATGTATCTGCAACTATTCCTGTATCATAGCCTGGAATAATATTGATGGTAACCGGAATATTTTGCATTCCACAATCGATAGAACCAAAATTATAATTAACTATATAAGTACCTATTGCTAGACCTGAAAGATTTACATTATCTACAGGGTCTAATAAAATATCTTGAGGATTCGCATCATCATTTGTCCATGTTCCTCCTGAGGTAAATGGGATTATTTGTAGTTCAAGGTCAAAGGTTCCTTCAAATCCTTCACAAGCTATTAACGGGATTGGTTGATCTCCAAGCGTTAGACCGCCGACAATATTTATTTGTAAAATTTCTTCATCAGTACACCCATTTACAGTGTCAAACATGTATAGAGTGGTTGTTTCTAAAATGACTTCTCCAGAGTTTACAGGATTTCCTTCACCACCGGACATCAGATAATATCTTTCGTTTCCAGAAAGACCGGTCCCGGTAATAGCTGGCAGTATAAAAGACGAACATTCCTCAATTGGACCAAATTCATCTATATCTGGAGCCGCATTGACTTCGATTGTAAATGAGAAATTTGCGTTTGTTACACAAGATTGATCTTCGGTCGGGTCATAGATATATAATGTATAGGTTCCTTCTGGGAGTTCATCGCCTTGCATATAGGAATCTCCAGCCCCATCTATTTCAGTAAAGAATAGAGCGGAAGGAACATTTAGATTTGGCAAGGTATAAATACCACAAACCATATCACTCATTGGTTCTGTATAGCTAATATCATTGGTGATTTCGATAACCAGTTCTTGATCTAATATACACATTGGGTCTGTTGCATCATTGGCCGCATATAGATAGACGGATTGGCTTGTGCTAATAAGTTGACCATCTATATTGTTGCCCATACCTCCTGGCATATCATACCATGCGGCAGCTATTCCAGGCGCTAATCCATCTACTACCGTATTGGGGTTAGGTAATTGAAATGGTCCACAACTTGGGATTGGAGAGATCAAAGTACTTTCAGGCATCTCTGTATAGCTAATTGTATAGCTTATACTAGCTGGGTCGTCTGGACAACTGGCATTTACTTCTTCTACTATAATGGTAAATGTGCTAGGATTTGGAAATATAAATTCATCCCCAAATGTCAATGATAGCTTTTGGCTAAAGTTATCGATGTAACTTATACTTAAAGGTCCCGGAGGTGTAATATTGAAATCTTCCTCTACCGGTATCCGATAAGTATCATTGCAAGCGGCATAGTCTGGAAAGGGAGTAATGATAGATCCATCTAAGACTGTGACCGTAAAGGGGGCTTCCGCGAAGCAATCAAATACAAAAGGTTCACCACCTATTTCTGTGATACTATTTGTTGCATATACGTATAAGTCTGTTTCTCCTAAAGTT
>Ga0209828_1000239_pt1 | contig 54170 bp, 44 predicted proteins | sample MaitaG_FD_187429 | JGI IMG/M metagenome (GOLD analysis project Ga0209828, IMG submission 187429) | Marine algal microbial communities from Maine, USA - Maine_Asex2 metaG (SPAdes) (version 2) | ecosystem: Host-associated > Algae > Red algae > Unclassified | place: Maine, USA | collected 2015-01-05
GATCTTTTGCTCACTTCGGCACAACAAAACATCCGGCTGAATACCAATCGAGCGAAGCTCTTTAACGGAGTGTTGAGTAGGCTTAGTCTTAAGCTCACCCGCAGCGGCAAGATAAGGCACTAGCGTAAGGTGCATAAACAGCGCCTTATCACCTTCTTCTACACGTATTTGACGGATCGCTTCCAGAAACGGCAAGGACTCAATGTCACCCACTGTTCCACCGATCTCAACAATCGCGATATCAGCACCGTCAGCTGCAGCGCGTATTGAGCGCTTGATTTCGTCCGTTATATGAGGAATCACCTGCACGGTCGCGCCGAGGTATTCCCCTTGACGTTCCTTACGAATGACTTCACTATAGATCCGGCCCGTGGTGAAGTTATTAAGCTTTGATGCTTTGAAGCCAACAAAACGCTCATAATGTCCCAGATCAAGATCCGTTTCTGCGCCATCATCTGTAACAAATACTTCACCGTGTTGAAACGGACTCATGGTCCCGGGGTCAACATTAATATAAGGATCAAGCTTCAACATTGTCACGCTGAGGCCGCGTGCTTCTAAAATAGAGCCTAGTGAAGCTCCTGCAATTCCTTTACCCAGAGAAGATACAACACCGCCGGTGACGAAAATAAAACGCGCCATTAAAAGCATCCTAGTGATTTGAAGTGAAGACTAATCGTGCTTGCAGTCTGTAAATTATAGTGCCTAGTTTTTCGGTTACCTGAACCCAAAAAACAATCTGCGAATGCTAACATAATCCGACTGAATTGGCATAGTGGATGCCTAATATTGAGCTAATTGAAACCCTTCCATAGTGAACTCACTTTAAATAAGCCAACATCGGCAAACTCATGATTAAGTCCATTTGATTTTTAGCGTTGTGTGATAACATCCGTTTCAAACTTATATTTGGAATTTTTATGCTTAATAACGAAGCATTTCGCAGAATTCGTTACGCACTTGAACTTGACGATGCAACCACTGTAGCCATTTTTGCAGCAGGGGACCATGAATGCAGTCAAAGCGATGTCGAGAAATTTTCTAAAAAAGAACCTGAGACTGATTCTAAGGTAGAAATACTACCGGATGTGCCTTTCTCACATTTTTTGAATGGCCTGATTGTGCATCGTCGCGGTGGTACGCCCCCCGAAGTGAAAGCAGATGATGTAATGAATAACAATAAGACTATCAAGAAACTGCGTATCGCACTGGAACTCTACGAAGATGAGATGAGCGCGATCTTTGATCTTGCTGGCATTAAGCTGTCTGGACACAAACTCAGCTCGCTATTTCGTACCGAGGGCCACAAGCACTTTCGTGAATGTAATGATCACATGTTACGTCAGTTTTTGAGAGGCTTGGCGACTCATAATCAGCGACAGAAACCTGCTGCAGAATAATTTCCACGAATCAGATTAACCGCACGCGTTTGACTTGCCCGCCTGATGGATTTTCTGACGCTTGTTGGCAACACCCTTGCCTGCTCTCTTTACTACCTGACTACTCTTCATTGAGAAATCAGGCTTACCCTTAAGCCCTGCTCGCTCATAATCTTTCAACAGCACTTCACTCGCCTCAGATGCAGTCATACCCAACTCATTCGTCAGCACGGGATACAGCATATCAAATAAACGTTTCAATGCAATTTTCCAGGTGCTGCCTGATGTCTGATAAAGACTGTCTGACACCTGTAAAAACCGCTGAAAAGGCGCATCACCCAACACCAGTGGCAGCGTATTAGTAAATCGTCCCGAGTTTGCAATCACATCCCAATATCGAGCAAAACGGTTCACTCGCTGCATGGTGGCAAAATCGATATCCCGCGTGCTGAGAATATTGTAAGGAGGATTTGGGTTATACCGCAGCTGGTATTCCTCTGAGTGCCGGTTTATCGGTGCACCGCGTAGTCGCTTGAGGATCCCTAACTGAATCTCTTGGGGTCTTAGAAGCGCTAACTGATCAAAACTCTCACCAAAGTTTTCCAAACTATCACCCGGCAAGCCAAAAATCAGATCCGTATGTAAATGCGCACCGGTGTTCTCACGCAGCCACTTCAAGTTTTCAATGGTCTTGGCGTTATCCTGCCGACGACTAATCAAGCCTTGAATCTCAGGGTCGAAGGTTTGTACGCCAATCTCAAACTGCAAGCGATTGGGTGGAAAACGTTGCAGCATGACTTTTAGCGGCTCCGGCAAATTATCTGGAATCACTTCAAAATGCAGATATAAATCATCCGTCATTCGCTCCAGAAAAAACTCTAGAATCGCGACACTAGTTGAGACTTTGAGGTTAAACGTGCGGTCAATGAATTTGAAATTGCGCGCGCCGCGTTGATACAAATCATCCATCTCAGTAAGAAACTGGTCTAGCTGAAACGGCTTGGCGGTTTTGTCTAAAGCCGACAAGCAGAACTCACACTTAAACGGGCAACCTCTAGATGCCTCGACATAGGTAATGCGATTGCGAATGTCTTCTTCAGAATAATATTGATAGGGTAATACAAGCTGTTCAAGTGGCACCGAAACACCGCTGACAGTCTTATTTAACGGTTTCTGCCCTGCTAATAATTGCTCGCAGAGTTGCCTAAAACTCAACTCACCGGGGCCGGTAATGACGTAGTCTGCAAGAGAAGCTACTTCTGGTAAATCAGGTGGATGACTCACTTCGGGGCCACCTAAAATAATCACCACCTCAGGTGCAATTTGCTTGAGCATCGCCACTAACTGCGTGACTTCGGTGATATTCCAGATATAGACACTTATGCCGATAATTTTAGGCTGATCGCTAAGTAACTCCTCAGCAATATTGATCGGTGTTTCGTGAATCGTGAACTCACGCAGCCGTGTTTCCGACTGCAACTCACCCAGATTCGCTAGCAGGTAGCGAAGCCCAAAAGCGGTATGCAAAAAGCGGGCATTTAAGGTAGTTAGGGTGATTGTGCTCATGGCGCGGACTATACCATGAAACTAATGCTATTTAGTCCCTAAACAAACGTCTAGCTATAGAGGTTAAATCATCAATGTAGGAGATGGCATCAACAATTTGCGTTGTGTTATAAACATCAGCCTCAAGTTGCTTCGTAGCCTCCAGAATCTTATCACTGAGTACTGCAATGTCTTCATTAATCGACGGCGCTTGTTGTACCCATTCATCAATGAATCCATCCATTGCTTTGTCAATTCGACGAGACAAATTCTTAGCCGACTTCGCGCATTTATTTGCCTCAGCTTGCTTTCCCAGAAGCATTAGTTCAACTTGCATTGCACCGGCGCAACTCAACGACTTTCTAAGGCCGCCCAAAATATCCTTTTTTGAACTATCTTCAACTGTCATCTCTTGTAGCCTCTCTTTCCTTTTAATAATTGTATTGATATGCCGTTTAACTAGGTGTGGTTAGCTATTAGCTGGTGGAGGAGGCATCCCCTGCGCACCTGGTTCTGCAGATTTCTCATAATCTGCTTTTAGTTTAGAGGTCGCTTTCAGCATTCTCATCATCACGGGGATACCGCGATTACCCTCTAAAATTATATCCCCCACCTCAGCATGTAACAGTGGCAGACGACCGTAGTTCGAATGAATCTGTTTCAAAGCTTGTAAATCTTCGAAATACTTATTATTCAACGCGATTAATTGATCAACAGCCGTTGCACGAGTTTCCATATTTATTGCTTGCAGTTTAAGCACCGTTGTTTCACGGACATATTCAAAATCTACAGCTCGGGCCATGATGACAGCGGCTTTTTGCAGGTGCTCTGAAAAGCGTTGAATCGTAGATTGGTTCTCGCGAATTGCATCGACCAATAAATGACTTTGTTTCGACCGCAAATAATTCTTAGTAATTGACATCGCAGCCAGCGAGAAGAGTTTCACGTCCTCTTTCCCCTTTTCTGACTTGGTGGAGTGAGATGTGTCCAAAATACCTTTATTTAAGCTGGTTGCTAAAGAATCGAACGTCGTCTCAGAAATAGCATCAGAATGCGCCAACTTAGCCAATAAGGTGACATACTCAACGAGTGAAGTATTGAGTTGGCTGACCATCACTTTGAGTCGTTTTAGTTTAAGAAAGGAAGGCACTTTGGTTACGGATAGAGTTTCGAAATCAGTTTCTATCGCTAATTCTTTCAATGAATAAGTATCTTTCTCTGCCAACTCCTCAAGCAGGTTCTTCCTAAAGCGCTTCTCTGATGCTTCAGTAACGTGATCAAAACTATTGCTAGTATTCTCTTCCAATGACTCGATAGAATTAGAGAATTCAGCTATGGGTTCATTATTCGCAATCGGCACAGCCGCACAGCCTACTAACTGAGCACAAAACAATGTTCCCACTAACACTAACGCCTTCCCCATCCTTCCTCCTTATTAATCAGCTAATGACAATCAAGCCCACTGCGATTAAGTTTGTTTTTTGTACAAATATGTACAACTATGACATCAACCACGCAAATATCAAGCATTGATCAATCTCTGTCTTTAAATCATCTAAAATGTAGTCGCGCTCATTAAGATAATAGCGTCAATGACTTTTCAATCGTTTGAGGGGCAAGTAATGCAATTGCGGCGGGCATGCGCAATACTGGTTATACTAAAATTGGAGATTTATTCATGATCAATGTCATCGCATCGATAACGGTTAAGCCGTCACACCTCAAGGAATTCATAGAGATATTCAAGGCGAATATTCCTAACGTGCTTGCTGAAGATGGGTGTATTGAGTACGCCGCAACGGTGGATTTTAAAACAGGCTTACCGATTCAGGTGATGGATGAAAATGTTGTGACTATTATTGAGAAGTGGGAATCTTATGAGCATTTACAGGCGCATTTTGTGGTGCCGCATATGGTGGAATATAAGGCTAAAGTTGAGGATATGGTTGAAGGGCTTTCGTTGAAGGTTTTGGAAAGTGTTTGATATTTGTGTTTAATGATGGGATTGTTAGTATAATTCACATCCTGTAGTTTTGACTCATATATGAGTCAAAAATGATTCTTCTACATCACCGCCTCAAGCCCATGCCAACGCCCCTGCTCCCTAACCGTCTGCTGAAACAGATCAATAAAATACTGCTGATGCCGCCGAATATACTTATCTTTTTGATAAGCAATGCGTGTAGTTTCCCAAGGAAATAAACCACTCAGATCGCGATGCTGCAAATCCTTATCCTGACCTTCCACATAAGCCAAGCTCGCAATAATCCCCACACCCAAACCTTCCCGCACATAGGTTTTGATAATATCAGTGTCAGCCGCACTTAAGATAACCTTAGGCTTCAAACCCTGCTGGGTAAAAGTTTCCGTAAAGACGCTACGCCCCGTAAAACCATAAACGTAAGTAATAATGGGGAACTGCGTTAACCACTTCAAACCCAATTGCTTCTGCTCCAACACCGGATTATCAGCAAGCGCAATCAGCCCACGGTTCCAGCGATAACAAGGGATCGTTTTCAAATCACTATGAGTTGCCAATGCCTCGGTACAGATAGAAAAATCAACATCATCATGGATGGCTTTTTGTACCAGCTGCTCAGGCGTTCCCTGATGAACTTGCAACTCAATATCGGGATAGTGCGCCCGAAACTGTTTAATCACCCGTGGCAAAATATAGCGGGCTTGGGTATGAGTTGCGCCAATCCGCAACATGCCCTCGCCCTGCTTCAGCTGCTCACGACTAATCTCATGAATATTCTCAATGTTCATAAGAGTGCGATAAGCATACTCCAGCACCTGCTTACCCGTCGGTGTCATGTCCGTCAGTCGCTTACCGTGCCGCACAAATAGCTGAGTACCCAGCTCTGTTTCTAGCTTGCTCACCTGCTGAGAAACCGCTGATTGCACCAGATTGAGCTTAGCGGCGGCCTGACTAACGTTATAGCTATTTTCCACCAGCGCAATGAGGGCTTTTAACTGCCGAATTTCCATATCATTTTTTTTAATATCATTTCAATATCTATCATTTTACATGATCAATGGAATCGTTAAAATGGCTTTTATTGTTTGAACACCTTATGGAGCTATCATGCAACACCATCATTCCGCTAGTTTTGCACCATCATTTAATCCTGCATCGCAATTTGATGAAGACGGTTTTTTGATGAACTCAGATTTATGGAATGATGAACTAGCATCACAGCTTGCAGAACAAGCCGACTTAGGTAGGCTTAACAAAGCCCATTGGAACATTATCCAATTTGTTCGCGAAAAATATTTAAGCATTGGCGCTATACCACCGATGCGTCGTATCTGCCGCGAATTTGGTTACGAACGCGATGCAGTTCAAGGCTTGTTCGGCGGTTGTACTCAGTTGTGGAAAGTGGCTGGTCTGCCTAACCCAGGCGAAGAAGCTAAGGCCTACATGGACTAGTCCATAGCAATAAAGCCTGTCGTGTCATATGAAAATTTGAGTCATTTCGATACTCCTCCTCTGAGAACCCTAGCGGTTCTCTTTTTTATGGACTCTTTTAAAAGCACACAAATCTGGCATACTCGGCTTATTTATTTTCAAGAGAAATGACATGGATAACGATACTCGCATCAAAGCCGAAGCAGCCGCCTTTCGTGGATTAGTCGCACACCTACAAGAAAGAAAAGACGTGCAAAATATTGACCTTATGAATCTGTCTGGTTTTTGCCGTAACTGCATGAGCAAGTGGTATATGGCTGCAGCGAACGAGATGGGCGAGGAGATGAACTACGATCAGGCGCGCGAAGCAGTTTACGGCATGCCGTTTTCTGAGTGGAAAGAGAACCATCAAGCCAAAGCCAATGATGAGCAGATCAAAGCGTTTGAAGAGACTAAGCCACTACATGCCAAAATTAGTGGTCATAAGTAAGCTGTAAAGATTAACCAATCATCAGCCAAAAATAATAATACTAACTACCTTTCTAAACGCCCAAGTCATTTGACTATGGGCGAGCCTTTTCAGACTTAGCGTAAAACGACGATTCAACGTTATATTAATAGATTTACTACTCGATACACGTTAAGTTATAGCCATTACAACTCTAAAAACAACAGCATCTTAACGCTGAATCGAGACACACACATGCGCTTATTACGTCATTTCATCTCCGCTCTATGCCTTCTGGCAATAACTTCAATAGCCTCAGCCGCGCCCAACTGGGGCCAAATAGAAGCACTAGCGAAGCAAGGAAAGCTAGCGGACGTGCAAAAGCAAATCCCCCAGATGCTGGCACTGGCCAAGCAGCTCAAAGACAATAAGGCTTGGCGTGAAGCGCTGTTGTTAAACGCCAGTGCGTCATTGGGACAGTATGGGCAAGGTCAACAGGCCGCGATTAAGGCACTTAGCGCTCACGATTGGCCAAACGATCAAGACTCGCAGCTCTTGCTAAACTTGCACCTCGCGAGTTTCTTGCAAGGCTACATTAATAATAACCGCTGGGATATTCGTCAACGAGATGAGGTTACGTCCGAAGCCGACCTCCCGCTTGAAAAGCAATCGATGGCGCAGCTATCACTACGCATGCATGAGGCGTTTTCCAAAGCTTACCGTTTAGCGAGTCAACGCGGTGAAACTACCGCACAATTTAGCAAGCTGCCGTTACAACGTTTAGATAGTTATTTTACCGACGTGGGCTTCCCCAATAAGGTGCGTGGCACACTCAGAGATACCGTCACTTACCTTTGGGTCGACACTTTAAAAAACAGCAGCTTTTGGACGCCTGAGCAAGACTCACAAGCCGCTAAATTACTCACACCAAAATTATTAGCTACGCCTTATCGTGAGCAGGTAAACCCTTACGATACCATGCAACATCCGCTAAAGCGTGCCGTGAAAATTTTGAGTGAGCTGGAACAGTTTCAACGCTCACGACGCAATATCGACGGTAACCTAGAAGCCTTCAGAGTCAAGCTAAACGCCATCGGCATGACTAAGGCTTCCAGCGCTGATAAAAAACAAATTCAACAAGCCCTACTTCTGCGCATTAAACAGCAAGAAAACGCAAAACAAAATACACCTTGGCTAAACAAACTGCGCCTAGATTTAGCTAAGCTAATTCAGGCAACCGATACGCCAGACGCCAATATCCGGGCGCTTGCTGCACTGAAACCTTGCTTAACTAATAATGCCCTGCCGGAGCTTTTGGTGCTGTGTCAGAGTCTTGAAAAGCGCATTAAAGCACCCTCTTTAAGCATGTCGGTCAGCACCACAGATGCATTGAATAAGCGCTCGATCATGCTGACACACAAAAACATTGAGACTGTTTATTTTAAAGCGTGGAAGGTTAAGCCTAACGACGTTATTGGAAAACAGAGTTACTGGCTCAATCAGGTATTTCTCAAAAACAAGCTCAAGCAAAACTCAACACCAGATAGCGCTTGGCAAAGTAGCTTGGCCAAGACTAGCAATCACAAAAATCATACTAGCTATATCACCCCGCCACTAAAAGAAGAAGGTCTGTGGTTTATTGTGGTGGCTAATACTGAAGACTTTTCTGACAAAAGTGTGGAAAGCAAGTTTGTACTATCTAGCCTACATAATTTAAGTCAGCTTAGTGCGGATGTACGTGTGGTTGATCAAAAATTGGAAGTCGTCACGTATCTCGGTGCTTCCGGAAAACCGTTAGCCAATGTGTCAGTAGAGCTATGGCCTCAAGGTAGCCAAAAGCCAATTCAACGTGTGAAGTCAAACGGTCAAGGTATCGCAATCCTCACAGCTCAGGAGAGGCGATCCAATAGCCTATTATTAAAATACAATGGCAATACAGCCATTGTTGATAATGTGTACGGCTACACTAGAAATGCTAACCCTCAAACTAAGAGCGCGCTGATTTTTACTGACCGAGCGATTTACCGTCCGAGTCAAAACGTAAAGTGGAAAGTCGTTGCTTATAGCGGTGACTATGAGAAGGGAAAGTATCGTATAGCGCCCGCTGCAAAAGGCTGGGTCAGGTTGCTAGATGCTAATAATAAAGAAGTGCAGAAAGTGTTGGTGACTACGAATAATTTTGGTTCGGCGTCCGGTGAGTTTACCGCCAAAGCCGATAGACTACTTGGAGGGTGGCGCATTGAGACGTCTTGGGGTGGCAATAAAGGGGTTAAGGTTGAGGAGTATAAACGCCCTACTTTTAAGGCCAGCATTCAAAAGCCCAAGCAGGCGTTACACTTAGGGCAAGCAGCTAATATAACCGGTTTAGCCGAGTACTATTTTGGTGGTGCAGTGACTGACGGTAAAGTGGCATGGAGTGTTAAGCGCACGGCTAATTACAATCGATACAGCCAGTTTAGCCGTTACAACCCTACCCCGCCTAGAGGCGAAGCGATCATCGCTAACGGTACCACTCAGCTAGATAAGGGCGGCAAGTTCTCTATCAGCTTTAAGCCTGACGCCACCACCACATCAAGCTACGAAAGTTACTTAATTAGTGCTGACATTACGGATGCAGGTGGAGAAACTCGCACGACCACTCGCACGTTTAATATTGGTAAAGCCACGGTAAAAGCCGAGATTAACGGTGACGATACTTTTGTTACCGCAGGTCAACCTTTCAAGCTAACGCTTAGTCGTAAAGACTTAGATGGTAATGGTCGTGCGGGTTCTGGATTTTGGTCTTTCCACTTAGTTCAGCAGCCAACAGCGATCAAGATGCCTTCTGAGATACCTGTGACGAATATCAAAAAAGCCGCACTACCGTTTGCAACGGCAGGCGATAAGTTACGCCCGCGCTGGACAGGCTATGAAGGTTTTGATCGTTATATCGAAGATTGGCGCGATGCCGCTAAAGTAACTCAAGGCTCTGTTCGCCACCCTGACACTGGCGATGTCGTGATTACTTTGAAAGCGCCAAAAGCAGGACTTTATCGCTTGCGTTATACCACCAAAGACAAGTCGGGACAGGTGGTCAAACAAGTAAGAAATATTGTGGCTAGCAACCAGCAACAGGCAGTTGTTCAGTTACCCGCGTACTTAGAAACGTCTAAAGCCAGCGTTGAAGTGGGTCAGCGGGTAGCGTTACTTGCAGGCTCAGGCTTTGCGAAAACCCCTAGCCTATTGGAAGTTTATCATGGCAATACTTTGCTTAAACGTACCTTGCTGCAAGGCGGCATTAAGCGGCAAAACTTTGCAGTAACTGCTGCTCATCGTGGAGGTTTAACCTTTGTACTCAGCATGCTGAAGGACCATCAGCTAATTCGTCAAGAAAAGATTGTCAGTGTGCCGTGGACAGATCGTGACTTGAATGTCAGCTTTGCAACCTTTCGCGACAAACTGCGTCCCGGTCAAAAAGAGACTTGGCGGGTTAGCGTTAAAGATGCCAAAAACAGATCGCTTGAGCAAGGTGCCGCCGAAGTGCTTGCGTCGATGTTTGATCGCAGCTTAGAGCTGTTTGGTACGCATACTTACCCTTCAGTTAAGGGGCTTTACCCGACTAAGCGCACGTCTATTAATCGTCGCAACAGCCTGGGAGTGAGTAATGCAGCACAATACTCAAGGCCTCCCTATGACTACCCTAAGCCAGATCCTTATACGACTGTTGAGCTTAATTTAACGGGGAATATATTTTCCGGAGCGCTGTGTCATGCGCACCCTGCTAACAACATGACTAAGAAGGTTAGTCATTGCCATAGAGGAGGTTCTAGAGGAAGTCACCAGTACGGCGGAATTGGCGGAGTTGCGCGTCCACGCGCAATGGCGGCAAAACGTATGATGGCTCCAAGAGCACCTCAAGCAAGTCCTGCACCCGCACAAGCATTGTCAGCTGAAGCTGATTATATTGGCCCCACAGGTGATGGTGGTCAAGGTTTGACTAATGGCCCTTCAAACAATGTTCCAGAAGTCGACCTAAGCAATATTGAAACCCGCAAAAACTTTAATGAAACCGCTTTTTTTAAACCTCACCTGCTGCTTGAAAAAGACGGCACCGTCACCTTTGAGTTTGAAGTCCCCGAGTCATTGACCCAATGGAAAGTCTGGGTGTCCGCGATTACGCGCGACTTACGCGGAGGCAGCACCACCGCACTGTCACGCACCAGCAAAGAACTCATGGTTCGCCCTTACCTACCGCGCTTCTTGCGCACTGGCGATCAAGCAAATATTGAAGTCTTAATTAATAACGCCAGTGACAAAGCACTGTCTGGGAAAATGAGTTTTGACATCATCGACCCTGCGACCGATAAAACCATCGCATCGACTTTCAAGCTCAACCCGCAACCTCGCGCATTTAATGTAAAAGCAGGACAAAGCACACGCTTGCGGTATTCCGTTGTCACACCTAAAGACTTAGGTATGGTAACGATTCGCGCCAAAGCCAGTGCGTCAAATGGTCGAGAGCAGTTTGGGGATGGCGAGCAACGACCTTTGCCTGTACTACCAAGCCGAGTGCATCTTGCGCAAAGTCGATTTGCAGCGCTGCAAGGCAACACACAGCGCACACTACAATTTAGTGAACTGGCGCGGAATAACGACGCCACTCGCATCAACGACCGTCTTGTAATCACGGTAGATGGTCAACTGTTTTACTCGACGCTCAAAGCACTGCCTTATTTAGTGCAATACCCTTATGAGTGCACCGAGCAGACGATGAATCGCTTTTTATCGACGGGTATTATTAATCAAACCTTTACGCAGTCACCGGCACTGCGCACCATGGCCAGGAGCTTTGCCAAGCGCGGCACGAAGCTTGAAAAATGGGACGCGATAAACAAAGATCCTAACAACCGGATTCTTCTCGAAGAAACGCCTTGGCTAAGGCAGGCAGAAGGCGGTTCAGATGACGCTGAATTGCTCAATATTCTCAACCCAACGATTGCTAACGCTCAACAAAAAAGCGCGCTTGCCAAACTATTGAAAGCACAAAATAGAGATGGTGGCTTCCCCTGGTGGGATGGTGGAAACTCATCGATTTACATGACCCGCTACCTATTACAGAGCTTTGCCAAGGCCCAAGAGTTTAAAATTTATGTGCCGAAAGCCAATGTGCAACGCGCATGGAAATATCTGCACGACCACTACATCACAACACTCAAGCCTGAGATCGCCAAAAAACGGGCTAACGTCTATACCTTAACCGCCTTGAGTTACTTGCTGTCTAGCTACCCTGACAACAGTTGGACCAATAACGTGTTTACAGCAGCTGATAAAAAACAGCTACTAAACCTAGCCTTTGCTGAGTGGCTAAAGCTACCACAAATGCTTAAAGCGCAGCTGGCACTCAGCATGAAACGAGCGGGTCGTCACCAAGAGGCCAAGATGATTTTTGAGAGCGTCATGAACTCAGCACGCACCGATAAAGATGCAGGCACTTATTGGCCAACACAAGCTCGCTCATGGCTTTGGTATAGCGACACCATCGATACCCATGCCTTTATGCTACGCGCCATGATGGAACTTGCACCGCAAGACCCGCGTCGTCATGGCTTGGTGCAGTGGCTGATGCTCAACAAAAAGCTCAACCACTGGAAATCAACGCGTGCCACAGCTGAAAGCATCTATTCCCTCGTTCACTACATGAAAAAAGAAGGACAGCTTAACCAGCCGGAACGTATGTCGGTTAAGGTCGGTAATACACTGCAAAAGGACTTCGTATTTAAACCCAGCGAGTACACCGGTGGAAAACAGCAGCTGGTCGTGAAAGATAAAAGCATCACGCCTGATATGGCCACCATCAAGCTAGACAATCAAAGTAAGTCGTTGATGTTTGCCTCTGCCACGTGGCACTTTTCTACTGAGAAAACACCAGCTGGTGCTCAAGGTGATTTTTTTGGCGTGACTCGTAAGTTCTTTAGACGCGTGCAGGTCAACAAGCAATGGATGCTGCAACCATTAGCTGAAGGTGCCACGGTTAAAGTTGGCGATCAGCTAGAAGTACAGCTGCTATTGCGCTCTAAGCACAATGCAGAATACGTACATTTACGTGCTCCACGAGGTGCAGGTTTTGAACCGATTGAAACTGAGTCTGGTTATCGCTGGCAAGGTGGTACTGGCTTCTATCAAGAGATTCGTGATAGTGGCATGAACTACTTCTTTGATTCTCTTGGTACTGGGCAATATACGTTTAAATATCGTTTACGTGCGACGACATCGGGTAAGTTTAAGGTTGCGCCCGCACAGGTTCAGAGTGTGTATGCGCCGGAGTTTAATGCGTATTCGGGCGGTACTAGGCTGACGATTCAATAAGTGCAAGTGATACTAAACTGAAGCTTCAGTAATGAGGTGGTAACCTCATATAGGGCTAGTATTGGCTATCAATGCTAGTCCGTATGAATAAGAAGATGTGTGCCCTGTATACACCAGCGCTCTTGAATCAGCTACAATGCATCTATTAAAAACTCATCAATAAAATTCAGGGTTAGTATCCATGCCAAAGGCTAGTGAAATCAAAAAGAACACCGCGATTAATTTTAACGATCAGACTTACATCGTGCGTGATATCGAACGCTCAGTGCCACAAGGTCGGTCGGGTGGAAGCCTTTACCGCATGCGTATGTACGACGTGGTGACTAACAGCAAAATTGATGAGACGTTCAAAGACTCGGTAATGTTGGAGTTAGCTGACTTGGAACGCAAGCCTGTTACGTTCTCGTACATTGATGGTGAAGAATATGTCTTTATGGATTCTGAAGACTACACGCCTTACAACTTGAGCAAAGATTCGATTGAAGACGATCTGCTTTTCATTAACGAAGACACTCCAGGCATTCAAGTCGTTATTGTAAACGACGCACCAGTAGCGCTTGACTTACCAACCCATGTGGAGCTTGAAGTAACTGAGACTGATCCTTCAATCAAAGGTGGTTCTGCAACGTCACGTACTAAACCCGCTATTTTGACGACTGGCCTGACGGTCAATGTGCCTGAGCATATATCTACAGGTGACACGATTAAAGTGCATGTCGAAGAGCGGAAGTTTCTAGGTAAAGTCTGACACGAAGTAATTGAGCTTATGCTCAACTAACGATCTACAGTGCCCTGATTATTTATTTCGGGGCACTTTTTTAGTGCGTTGATGGGGCAATCAATTTGGAATAATACGAAATAAGAATTTCGATTTAACCATTGCCCAAACTGCCAACAACAATCCGACGTGAATCATGGTATTAATCCAAAAATCATTCATCTTTGGCAGCGGCGTATTCGCGATAATCAGCAAAAAGAAGATATGCACGTAAAAGACGTATAGCGATGCCTGACCCAGAGGAATAAAAAACCACCCCAGCGCTTTATTAATCGGCCCCCAACAGCGTGATAAAATCGCGTAAAGCGTAATTAATAACACCATCGTATTCAAAACTCTGCCCGGCCCCAGCTTATACTTCTGGAAGTACTGCGCATTCCACGAATTGAAAGTCTCTGGCGTGATCATCTGCAAACTGATGTCTGCAAATTGGGCCATCGGGTTATTCCAAGTCAGTAGGAAAAAAGCGGCGGTTAGTGCAAACGATAAATACATCGCAGCGCGCCCGATAGCCGTCGAGAAAAACGCAATCACCTCTTTCTTAAAATAGCCAGCGACCACGCCATGCACATAAATCAACTGCCAAGCGAGAATAGGAAAAGCATATTCAAACTGTGCTCCAGTCGGCCGAAAGGCCGGGCTGCCGTAGTTTGGTTCCTGAGCGCCAAAATTAATAAAGTAGATAACCCAGCTAATGCCTAATAATAATCCGGTACGTTGGCGACTGATCATGAAAAATACGAACGGCGTCACCAGAATAAACATAGCGACATACATCCCAATAATCTGGAACTGATGTGGTCCTATACGTAACAGAAAAGCCTGACTCATCAACTCAAAGATTCCCGCCTCCATTGGGGTAAACAAAGGAAACGTCTTGCCGCTAAATGGGCTGTGAAAGGTGGTAATAATGGTACTGTCAATTTCTGGAATATAGCGTATCGCGGCGATTATGAAGATAAGCATCACATTGGTTAGGTAAAGCTTGATCGAGCGATCCATCAACGCTGGCATTGAAGCAGCTAACCCCTCATTTCTCAGCCTTTTACCAAACACCATACCGACAACTACGCCCGCTAAAATCACGAATATTTCAGCCGTTGACACGATGCCGATCCGCTCCCAACCAACATACATAAGCGCTGAGAAATACTCAAAGTGACTCGCAAATAACAAGGGAATAACAATCCCACGCATAAAATCCAAACGTAGATCACGCGTTGAACCAGTATCTACATACGCCCAGTTTTTGGCTTTAGGTTGGGACGCAATCTCTTGTGCCAATTGCGATTCTGATGCACTCATATTCACATGCTCTTTTTATTCTTAGATATTTAGTATGGCACAAACCCACTTAATAAGGCGTTAATCCTGAAGGGTTTGTTGGGGTGAATTACTCACTAAAACTTCCAATTATAGCTCAATGACCAAGTCCCATTTTCTCGATAGTTGTGTTCAGATATCTCATTTGGCCCGTAGTTTGAGTATTGCAGATTAATTTTATCGGGTCGCCAATCACTATAGCCAAAACCATAGGTCCATTTCGGCGTGCCGTCGCCTTCCAATGGATGACTAACAGAGGTGTTTACATACCAATTTTTGACAGGTGACCAGCGTAAATTACCCGATACCGAGCTATTACCCTCGATTGGCACATTGATCGCACCGGACAAGCTCAGCTTGTGCTGCTTTAAAAACTCAGACTTTACAGAGTAACCAAAGTTAGCAACGGCTTTTTCTAATGCTAAACCCTCTCCCGGTTTGATCGGCCCCCAGTTATTGAGCTGCGCTGAAAAAGTACCGGGGTGCCAATCACTGTAGCCAATTCCCCAAGAGTAGCTGAATGGATCATCTGACTCTTCTAACGTGTAGTTCCAACCGACTCTGGCAAACCAAAAATTATCCTTGATCAATTTTCTATTGATTGAGCCGCCAATGGCTTTATTGCCTTTTTTCAGCGACTGCTTTAGATAAACATTCCCTGCAAGGCCTATAAATTTTTTCTTCGCTTTCTTAGTTTTGTTTTTTTTACCTTTAGTTTTCCCCGACACACTTTCTCCGAATCGCTCCTCGATCACATAAGGCAAAGGTGCGCCACCTGAAAGGAAGGCAGGTACAGCGATAGGCGCGGCTACTCTGGGGGAAACTAAAGTATCTTCAAAAATTTTATCTGGAATTCGATCTTTTACAAACGGGAACCCCTCAGAGGATTTTTTTTTTGATTCTGAAACGTCATCAAAAATTCCATTAAGCTGACTTTCCCAATGATCTCTAGAAAAATTTGAACTCGGATCAGAGCTTTGACTACCCTTCTTAGTCTTAGTCTTAGTCTTAGTCTTAGTCTTAGTCTTAGTCTTAGTCTTAGTCTTAGTCTTAGTCTGTTCTGATTGTTGGATGATAATGGTCTGTAAAGATGGAATCTTTAGAGGCTTTGCCATGTATTTTTTATAGCGCACTTTGCTTTCTAAACTAGGTACTGCGACCTTACTCTGCTGCGTTTTTAAAACCCACAGCTCAGTATTTAAAGGCGGTACATCTCGCTTCACAGAAACAGGCTCAAAGCCTAACTCCGGCTCCGGCCAATACATCCAATAAACCTCAGATAATAATTGAGGGACTTCAAGCAGTCGGGCTTGGTAATCATCTACTTGCTTTTTCTTTGGTAACCACCCAGATTTTCGCTTTTTTTCAAATGCCTGATATTCGTGGAGTAGTTCCTCTACAGATTTTTTCTTAACTTCTGGCTCACCCTCTGAATAGGGTTCATAGGTAAACCTGCTTGATGAATTATTTTTATAGTTCTTGGTGTTGGTAGCGTATAACGTCTTGCTTTTCTTGACTCGGCTGATCTTTCTTTTTATTTGAACGGGTCTTGGCTGGCTAACCGTTCCAGTATAACTAACTAACAACATACTTTGTAACTCTGGAACTACAACATAAGGAGAAGCTTTTGGGGGTCTTCTCACCGTTGAAACAGGTTTTTTAACGGTGTTACGTGCACTAATAAGCTTCCGTTTACGCGCTACGGGTAAAGCCTGTAGTAACTCCTTCACTAGTGCTGGCTTTGTTTCCACAGAAGTGACTGTTGAGCCGATATCAGAGCTAGAGATAGCGGTTTCTACAGTGCCGTTGTATTCATTAACCGTCAGTTGAATCTTCTCAACAATAAGTACATTACCCGCACCAGAGAAACCGCCTAATACCCGCTCTAATAAAGACGTCTGTTTATTTAGAACTATATTAGGCTTGCTGACTAGCTGAGGCATTGCAACCTGCTGTGTTATAACGTTGGGGATTATATTTGTCCTTGCGGTATTTTGAGTATAATTAAGCTGTTTTCGGTTACCTCCAGAATTATAATTCCCACCATGGGCAGCTGTGTAATTCCCACGATTATTGGCAAACTTAGCTGGGAATTTTTTCGCGAGCTTAGCTTTATCAAAGCTAATCCTCGTAACCAGCTTTGGAACGTCGGCAGCGATAACATCAAGCAATAACTTAGATTTGAGTGACGGTGCCAAAACTGGCTGCTCTGTCAAACTGACCTGAGTTAATAGATCTGGCACAAGCTGGGGAGTAGCCTGGATACTAATTTTCGATTGCAGCGTGGGCACTGTAATTGCCTGATCAGTCAATTTAAGCTGTGTAAGTAAGCTAGGCACAAGTTGTGGAAATGGTAACAGTTCAACCGATGAGATCAATTTTGGAACTGTCAGCGGTGTTATCTCTAGAATAAACTTGGTCGCAAGTTCGGGTGCTTGTCGAGGATAAATGCATTCTGCATTCCACTTATGTGGGTATACGTTAGCGGCACTCTCAGTAGGGGTAACGATATTAGTCTTCAAATCTAGCTTTGACTCGTCAAATAGTTCTGAAGTATCTGGATGTGGAAAGCATTGTTCACGGAATATACGATGAAATAACCATTCATAATCGGAACGTAAACTTTGCTGCTCTAGGTTTAATATATTCGGAACAAAGCGATTTTCCACGTCGCCTAAAAAGCCTAAAGCTCTGAATCCTTGCCACCTCTCAGGAGAAGCCTCTGTTGCTTTGAGTCTTGTTAACTCGGTACCTTCACGCTTGAGATCGTAGAAAACACCCTCTTGGAAAACATCACAATAATTCCACTTTAGCAGTGTTCGCTCTACCTGATTGCGCAGCGAAGGATAACGCTCAGCTGTGTCCAAAAATGATTTTAGGACGATATCCAGAGATGCCGCGTGTAATGTGCTTTCGCCAGCAGCCAACATGTTTTCATCTGGGAATTCTTTTTCAGCATCTTCAATCTGCCAGAATGCTGACAAGGCTGTTTTAGCTTCTATTTCAGATTGCGCGCAAGCCAAAATCTTACTCTGCTTTAGCAAAGGCGGCATTGAATCGCCAGCAGTAACCTCAAAAGGTACAGCGAAACAAAGCAGCAATCCTAATGATTGCCACCAGAGCCGTTGAGCCAAACAATTGAAAAGAAGACGCAACATTTTTTATTTCTGTTGACGCTTATAAATACTAGAATCAAGGCGTAGCTTACGACCACAGGCATTACAGAGTTCATACATAGAGCCATATTTTTTGTACAGTAAAGTGCTCAAAACGATACCGTTAGTATTTGCCGTCGTCGCTTTATTGTAGCCATTGCCGTTCTCATAAACGCCGGAGTACCAACCCTTTGTAGGGTCATAAGCACTCTCTACCTGACTTTTAAGTATTTTGGTGTACTCATCATCTGGATAGAGCAGTGCCAGCGTTAGTGCCGCTTTAGTAGAGACGCTCTTCAGTTCGTTATATTGCACACCTCTGTCGGTTGTCGTATTCCAAGGCAGGCCTGCGGTAAAGATTGTGTTGTAGATAAAGTAAGGTTTGCGATCAACATTATCTTCAGAGACTGCAGTAACAATACCTGTCCGTTTCCAACGCTCTTTTTGAACATCATAGATGTTACGTACTAACTGTTTGTTCTCCGCATCTTCTCCATGCTCCATCACATCAAGCCCGTATGACTCTGTGACTACATAGTTATAAGCTCCTAGCTGTCGAGGGTCACGACTGTCAAAAGCAATAGGAACATCATAGATATCCATGCCGCCACGAAACTGGTTGTTATATGTTGAAGATACGGATTGATTAAAGCCAAGTTCTTTGAAGACTTTACCGGCATATTGCTCGTAACCTAAACGGCCTTCCTGCAATACACGGACTTTCTTGGAAATGGGATCTAACGCCAGACCATACATCTGACCTTTATCAATTAAGCGATCATAGTTCCAACGTGACAACACTCTACTCGCATGAGTCTGGTATTTAGGAAACTTACAAGCCAGAGTATTTAGCCAAGAGATAAGACGAGCTAAGTCTAATGTCGACACTCCAATGCCATCCTCAGTCACTTTATTCCGGTAATCAACCATCTCACCAGTTTTGGTATTGTAAACTTTGTTCGGTGCTTCACCATTGAATAGCTTGAGGTTACTGAGTGTTTTTAACAACGCGACGATGCGGTCATCGAATGCTTTCTGATCGATAAAGCCAAAGTCATGCGCAGCAATGGTCGCAGCTAATCCAGAACCGGTGTCCCACATAGTTGTCGATGGGTATTTATTAGCTGAGTTAACCAGCCCAGTCTTCGGCTGATAGTTATTCTCATAGTACGTCCAAGCGATACGCGCAGCCTGCAGGTCCTCTTCACACAATCCGCTCTTAGCCTTGAAGCACGCATGAGCAGCAGGCTCAGGTGTTCCACACATGCCAGCGTTTACAGTGGCTTTTTTATTTGCAAACAGCTCGGAAGCATCTCTCGAAATAGAAGTCTTTTGAACCTGATAGCTCGTCCAAGCAATTATACCGACACCAATCAGCGATCCAATTAACAGTGGTAAAAAGCGCTTGTAGGATGATCTTTTTTTATTCTTATTATCTGTTTCATTCATCTTATTTACCTTTTTCCTGAATGATCTTATCCAGTACTAAATACACCGGCTTTGCGCTAGCACTCGCATCGCTTTTATTCCACGCCTTTACCAAAGCATCGATCTTTGGCATAAGACCACGTAATGCTTTTTGTTTATCCGGATAAGTGTCGCCAGCTGTCCAAATGTCTTTTTTCGTACTTTTAATTAACGTAGCGGCCTCTTTGTACTGTTTATTCAAGCGCAGTAATTCAGCATTCAGAGCTATCGAATATGTACGGTGAAAACGGGTTAACTTCTTTTGGCTAGAAAGTTTAGCGTCAACTTGTTTTTTTTGAGTACTGAGTGTTTTTTGATTGGTGATATAAGCTTGTATCTCACCGATTTGATTGTTTGTTTCTAACTGAGTGGCGGCTGTAAGATCACTCTTTTCGAATAATTCTTGCTTGACTTGACTTAGCTGCAAACTCAACTGTTGTGTCAATTGCATAGAGGTAAATGCAAACCAGGAAAGCAGCAGAATAGTTGCTACATTGAGGGATCGGTAGAGCATAACAATGGTACTCGATGGCTTCTTATTGTTTTTATAATGGAGCGGAATCTCCAAACTTTGAGTCGCGTGATATAACAGCCCGTCTTATTTTTATTTGTTGTGTTTTACATCACATAATCATTATGTCACACTTGATTTAAAAGTTACAAGTGAATAATAAAAAATTATAAAAACAATGACTTACCTTAACATTTCATGAATATCCTAATCGTAGATGATGCTAAAGACGTGCGCTTTGTTATGTGCAATATCGTCAAAAAGCTCGGGCATACATCTGTAGAAGCTGTTGATGGAGAAGATGCATGGCATCAACTTCAGGCCAACCACTTTGACACCATTCTCTGCGACTGGCAAATGCCAAAACTAGACGGCCCAAGCTTGTGTAAACGTATTCGTGAACATACTTTCACTCACTACATTTATATATTTTTACTCACTGGACTGAGTGCCAAGAAACATATCCTCGATGGTATTCATGCAGGCGCCGATGGTTTTATTGCAAAACCGGCCAATCTTGAAGAAATACGCATTCGTTTAATAGCAGCGCAGCGAATTGTTTCGCTAGAAAATGACATCGCCGAAAAAAATATAGCCTTGAAGCTCGCTCATGATCACATTAAGAACGATTTAAAAGCCGCCGCTTCTACCCAGCTAAAATCTTTACCCGAGCCTCTTACCGAAGGCTCGGTCCAAACAGATTGGTTTTATAAACCTGCGGTGTACATCGGTGGCGACACCTTTGATTATTATAAAACGCAGAATGGTTGTTTGGTTTTTTACAGTGTGGATATTTCCGGACATGGCATATCGGCCGCAATGTTGTCGATGTCATTGCAAGTATCTCTAGGCCTCAAACGTGGTTTATACGGTGGTGCTGTTACCCGTGAACGCATAGCAGAAATACCTGCACTCTTTGCAAAAAATTTGAACAAACGGCTATTAGAGCAAGAATCTGATCACTATTTGACTATGCTGTTTGGCATTATTGATATGCACACTAATAAAGTCTATTTCGTGCAAGCAGGCCACCCTCACCCTTACATCAATAAACATCGCGAAAACACTATTCTGCCCTTAGAAGTCAATGGATTTCCTATCGGCTTGTTTGAAGAAGCTGACTATGAAACTCAAGTCCTACAAATGGAAAAAGGCGATAGGTTATTCATTTACTCCGATGGAATCAGCGAAAATAATTCAATGATTAATAACCAATTACTGGATGGGGATAATCTCACCTGGCATTTTGATTCGATAAAAGAACTGCCTACCCAACAAATAGGCCAAGCCATTGCTAATCAATGGCTCTCACCCGAACAAATAAACGAATTACCCGATGATGTAAGCTTTCTCATCTTCGAATTTGATACCCCACCCCCCAATGAGACGAACCCATGAATATAAAATTACAAGAAGATAATGGTCTAACGACGGCAACCTTAGATGAAACTAGACTTGATGCCTCGGTCGCGCCCCAATTTAAGGCAGCTATGGAAGACATTATTTCCACTGGAAATAACCAACTGATCCTAGACATCAGCAAACTTAGCTTTATGGACAGCAGCAGTTTGGGTGCAATGGTCGCTGTGTTAAAACAAATAGGTGGCACAGGAACCATGGTGGTTTCAGGGGCTTCCGGTACCGTATTGGAGCTATTTAAATTAACCAGAATGGATAGAATTTTTACACTGACTAGTGATTTAGAAACAGCAAAACAATATTTTTGATCTTTGTTTAAAAGAATTGCTTCTTAACCGACACTTTATTGGAGGCCTATTGCGCAGCGATTATTTATCGCTGCGCAATGAAAACGATGTGTAAGCTAAATATCAACAGCACATTTTCAGATGTAAGACTTGCGTCAACCTTGCTGGCAGAATTTTGCCTGAAGCATAAGCTTAAAATAGAGATGCAGGGCCATTTAGAGCTAATCTTAACTGAAGCGTTAAATAATGTGGTGGAGCATGCTTACGAGGAAAAACCTGACGGTAATATTCTGATCGAGCTTGAAAAAGTTAACATAAATACCGTCATCAAAATCACCGATCAGGGTATCGCTGCTCCTGGAACAGTTATAACTGAAGGCTCAGCACTACCCAATGAAAATAAACTACCTGAAGGGGGATGGGGTTTATGCCTGATTCAGGCACTAGCAGATACAGTTGAATATGTTCGCCGTCCTGATCACAACACCCTAATACTAACAAAAACTGTTATTTAAACTAGACATGAGCAGACGAAACTAAAAACAGACTTTTCATAAATATAACAATAAGGTCACAAAACAATGGGGTTTTATTTCGATAAGTTTGAAGATAGAAAGCCTGAACCACCCTTGCCACACTCGCCTATGCGTGAGTTGCTTTGGCAGTATTTGGCTGTCATCAATCTAACCCTCGGCCTTTGGTATATTTATTGGCGCTGGACTTCCTCATTAAATACCGAGGCACTTTGGTATGCGATCCCGCTGGTTCTTGCTGAAACAGCTGCTTATATTGGTTTATGCCTATTCACGTTTAATCTTTGGAAGGTCGAAGATACCCCCAGACAGTCGCCTCCTGCATCGCTCAGTGAGGTCGTCAGTTATGAGCCACAGCAAGATCGACCACTATCTATCGATATCTATTTTCCAACATACGATGAAGACCCAGAATTAGTTCGTCTAAGTTTGCAGGACGCTAACAAGGTCACTTACCCAAGCAACATAACTATCAGCATTCATGTACTGGACGATGGCAAACGTCCAGCCATGCAGCAGGTGGCAAAAGAGGAAGGCGCCAACTACATCACTCGCAATAACAACATGGGGTTCAAAGCAGGCAATCTGCGCAACGCCATGGAGCAAACCAGCGGTGATTTTATTGTTATTTGTGATGCTGATACGCGCCCATTTAGCACTATTTTAGAACACACACTTGGCTACTTCCGAGACCCCAACGTCGCTTGGGTACAGACGCCGCAGTGGTTTTTTGACCTACCGGAAGGTCGTTCACTGTCTGAGAACCTTGGTAAATACCTATCCACACCTGGCAGGCTACTGGGAACCGGTTTAGAGAAAGTCTTTGGTCCAATAAAAATCGGTGAAGACCCGTTTGTTAATGAACCCAAAATGTTTTACGACGTCATTCAGCGCCGCAGAAACTGGTGTAATGCCTCATTTTGCTGTGGCGCAGGTTCTATTCACCGTCGCGAAGCGGTAATGGAAGCGGCACTGAAATCGTATGCTGAATCGATTGATAAAGAACTCATTAGCAGCAGCGCACAAATCACTAAACTCACTGGTGAGGCAACACTTGACCCGCTGACGGAAGCGGGCTTGAAGCATCAGGTACTGCAAGATAACGAGTTCACCCCCTACCGCTTCCACGTTTCAGAAGACATTTACACCTCAATCGTGCTGCATGCGGATCAGGATAGAAACTGGAAATCAGTGATGCATCCTGAAGTAGAATCAAAAATGCTGTCACCTCAGGACTTACTGAGTTGGACGGTGCAGCGTTTTAAGTATGCAGGCGGCACATTGGATATCGCTAAAAATGATAATCCAGTATTGCGTAAAGGCATGAGCTTGCCGCAACGGCTTATGTATGCCACCACCGTCTGGTCTTATCTGGGCGGCATCTGGAATGCTATTTTCCTTTGCGCACCATTGATTTATTTATTCACGGCCATCGCGCCGGTGCAAGCGTACTCGATGGACTTCTACTCGCATATCCTGCCATTTTTATTGATGACCGAGCTATCTTTTATGGTCGGCTGTTGGGGTTTAGCGGGCTATCCATCCAAGGCCTCATACTTGGCTTTTTTCCCGAATAATTTACGCGCGATTTGGACGGTACTTAAAGGTGAAAAAATTAGTTTCCCAGTAACGCCTAAAGATCGGCAGGAAGGTACTTTTTTACATTTAGTAATCCCCCAACTCAGCATTATTATCTTAACGCTCTTGGGCATCACGTATGCTTGGTGGCAAGTTTCAATGGGCCACGTCGGCTTTTCTATTGACGGTGTTTTACTGAATACCTTCTGGGGTTTAAACAATATCCTCGCGCTAAGTGGCATTGTTTATGCCGCAGTTTGGCAACCTGAAAGCCAAGCAGCACAAGAAACTGTGGATCAAGCAACATCGCAACACGTTAGTTCAACCGCAATTACGCCAGAACAATCATACGCAGAAGGTCAGACATGAGTTTTAAAAATAGCCTCATTAGAGCACGTGGTCACATCGTTTTTATACTGGCGTTACTGACAGCCTTTGGTATTGTTATCTCTCTGGAAAGGGTTGACTTTGAAAACCGAGTTTCTGTACGCGTGAATATAAAAAATGACACTGTTATCGCACTAGCAAAACGCCGCGAAATCACCGCTGAAGAACTTGAGTGGGCAAAGATTGCCTGGAAGTACTTTGAAAATAACACCATTGAAAAGACCGGCATGGTCAACTCAGTGAACCAGTATAATGCCTCGACGCTGTGGGACACCTCGTCTTACATGATGGGATTGATTTCAGCGCAGCGTTTAGAAATTATTACTAATAGTGATTTTGAGCAGCGCATGAAAACGCTGCTCGGCAGCCTAGCCAAGCTCCCTCTATACGAAGGTCGCCTACCCAACAAGTCGTACAACACCATCAGCCTAAAAATGGTCGACTATAAAAACCGTGTAACGTCACAAGGCATTGGCTGGTCAGCGATTGATATCGGCCGCGTAATGGTGCCGATCAATGTATTAGTTTGGAATTACCCGGAGTTTACAGCAGAAGTGCAGGCCGTCATTAGGCGATGGGATCTGGATGCAATGGTCAAAGACGGCAATCTATATGGTGCGCTGCGCGAGAATGATAAAACGCAATACCTGCAAGAAGGCCGCTTAGGCTATGAAGAGTACGCCGCTAAATCGATGCAGTTGATGGGGTACGATGTGGCTGAGGCACTTGACTACCAATCTTGGTTAAAATTCGTCAAGATTTATGACATCAATGTTGCCACCGACAGTCGTCGACCTGAGGAGTTTACCGCGCATAACTATGTGGTCAGCGAACCGTATATTTTAGACGGCTTGGAGTTTGGTTGGGATCAAGTCTCACAGCAATTTTCAAACCGCGTTTATGCGGTTCAAGAAGCTCGCTACAAAAACACTGGCATCTTAACCGCAGTGAGTGAAGACAATATCGATGTTGCGCCCTACTTCGTTTACAACACGGTATTTACCGGTGGCAAAGCGTGGAACACGATCACTGAAAGTGGTGATGACGCCAGCGAATTTAAAAGCTTGAGCACCAAAGCGGCGTTTGGTTGGCATGCACTTTATGAAACAGAGTACACCGCTAAACTGATTGAAACGGCTAGCAAACTGTATGATGCCGATAAGGGTTGGTACTCAGGTCTCTATGAAAAAACAGGCCTGCCAAACAAAGCACTAACGGCCAACACCAACGGGATTATTTTAGAGTCTTTAGCCTATAAAGCGCTTGGCCCACTCCTTAAACCGTCACAAAAACTAGTTAGCAAATAAAGCGCTACTTCAGCGCTAAATTAAACTTAGCTATTGACCTGCGGCGTTGGTGACTCCACTAACCAACGCTGTAGCACCTCATCCAGCGCACTCATATTGATCGGCTTGGTTAAATAGCCATCCATTCCCTTAGCCAGATACTCTTCTGAAGCCCCTTGCATGGCGTTAGCCGTGAGAGCAACGATAGGGTACATATTATTATCTTCCGCTATTAACCTATCTTTAATCGCACGCATCGATTCAATTCCACCCATGCGTGGCATTTGAATATCCATCAAAATAAGATCAAACGATCTCTCCTGACAAATATCAACTGCCTCTTGTCCATCATTAGCAATCGTCACTTTCATCGCTCGCTTCTTAAGCAAGGCCGATGCCACCATCTGATTAACCTTATTGTCCTCTACCAGCAATATTTCTGGGGCAGTTTCAAACGACTCGAACCATGCAGCATCATTTGTGCTTTGTGCACTAACATCAACCTGCTGCATTTGCTTGTCTATGTGTAAAAACTCCAATAACCGCGTCTGACAAATTGGTTTTATCATTAAAGCAATACTGTTTTTCTTGATCAGCTCACTGAGGGCCGTTTTAATTTCATTAATACTGCGAATGAAGAGCCAGTCTGCTCCAGAGTCATGACATGTAAGGTACTGACTTAATTGCTTAACCTGCAGAGGTTCAAGGCTATCTATATCGATAATATAACGTTGATAATTTGTCGAATTGGCACTGTGCCAATGCAATATTTCGTCAAGGGAATCCGCAACTGCGAGATCAGTACCTAGCCCCTTGAACTGCTGCTGCATGATAGAAACAATAGGCGTGTTTGCTTGATAGAGCGCATAACCGCCATCTAAAGCCTTAACTTGTTTTGACTCATCGCTGACAGTAAATGGAATATTTATCGAAAAGCTGCTGCCTATATCTAATCGACTACTCAGGTTAATATTACCCTTCATTAATTCTGCTAACCGTTTACTGATCGACAAACCCAATCCAGTGCCCTGCGGGTTTGAAATATCGTACCTCCCTTGCGTAAAAGGTGTGAACAGATCTTTTTGCACAGTTTCTTCAATACCTTGCCCTGTATCATTCACTTCAATATGCAACGTCACTATTCCCTCTTGCGACAATGAGGAACTGACTTTCAGCAACACATAACCTTTAGCGGTAAACTTCAGTGCATTGCCAAGCAAATTCACTAATATCTGACGCAGCCGCTGCGGGTCACCGATTAAACTGTTTGGTACATCACGGTCTATTTGACTCAATAATTCGAGCTTTTTATTGGCTGCTGTGATCGCCATAGAACTGAAGATATCGGCTACTAGCTCATCAAACCTGAATGGTATATGTTGTATTTCAAACTTACCCGCCTCTAGCTTTGACAAATCTAAAATGTCATTAATGATTAGCAGTAGAGATTCTGAAGAGGAACGAATAATGACGGCTTGGCGACGCTGCTCCTCCGTAAGCTCAGTATCCAGCAGCAGGTGAGACATACCAATAATGCCGTTCATCGGCGTCCGAATTTCATGACTCATGGTGCTTAGAAATGTAGTCTTGGTAAGGTTCGCTGCCAGTGCCGCATCTCTGGCTTCTTCAAGCTCTCTCGTGCGGGTGAGAATTTTCTCTTCCAGTGACTCAGCTAAGGTTTGCAACTCGTTATTGCTCGTGTAAAGCTCACGACTTTTCTTCTCTAACAGTGACTCCGCCTGCTTCCTAGAGCTTCGCTCTCTCTCTAGGCGACGCTGCAACAACTTTAATTCATCACTCACGGCTTAATCCAACTTTTCCATTGTGAACCGTGCATGCGTATTATCGCCCGATAAATCCTCAACAGTGACCGTAATATTTTCTTTAAAATGTGCGATGCAGCCTCGAATCAAACCCTCTGCAACAGGCGCCAATGGCCGTGTCGATTGATAGGTCATTTCAAGCTTATTAGGTTCAGGTTGAACTGTGGCAAACGTCGGCAGCTCAGCATCGGGATATAGCTTTTTAACCTCGACATGCACATGATTTTCTATTAAATCTAGGAAGCTAAAACAAGAATTTCTGTCTTCAAAAAATTCTGGGTACAAATCCACAAATCTCCCAAACAAGTGCTCACCAAACACCTTCACTAACGGCACGACGTCGACCCCAGACTCTTCGCTTAAGTGACCAACCATTTCGATTAACTCAGTGTGATGGTAAGTACCCACCGAGGTATAAGAGCCTCCCGTGACCAGATCTGATGCTTCAATGATTTTATCAGCGATTTCTGGAGAGAACTTTTCCTCAACCATTTCGAGAAATTCAGTGAAAATAATGCCTTTCATCGTGCTACCCCAATTGTATTTTTTATTATTCAAGCATCGCAAGCTTTAAAACTCTCGGCGACAAGTGATGCTTAAAATATTAACACTAATAATAAAATGAATCACCCTCTCTCAATCTTTTCCATAAGCGGTTACCGCGGTTAAACTACACACCGTAAAATTTTGCTTTTTACCGATTGAAATAATTACTCAGCGAACCCAAAATATCGTACTCTAGACATCTAACATTTTTCAGGAGCATTTTATGAGCTGGCAGAGACAAATTCTCCGCGTTAACCTAAGCACGGGGTCATGCACCATCGAGCCTCTCAATATGGAGTGGGCCAACCAGTATATGGGACAACGTGGCCTAGGCAGCAAATACCTACTGGAAGAAATGGACCCAGCTGCTGATGCATTATCGCCTGAAAACAAATTGATTTTTGCTACCGGCCCTTTGACTGGAACGATGGCCTCAACCGGTGGCCGCTACTCGGTTGTCACCAAAGGTGCATTAACAGGCGCGATTGCTTGTTCAAACTCCGGTGGCAAGTTTGGTGCAGAACTCAAGTTCGCCGGCTATGATCTAGTGATTATTGAAGGCGCTGCTGAAAAGCCCGTTTACCTGCATATTGAAAATGACAAAGTGGAACTGCTTGATGCTGCTCACCTTTGGGGTAAGTCAGTCTGGGAAGCTGAAGAAATCATTCATGCAGATCATAAAAACCCACAAATGCGTATCGCCGCCATTGGCCAGGCCGGCGAAAAGCTTTGTCGTTACGCTTGCGTTGTGAATGATTCACATCGAGCGGCTGGACGCTCGGGCGTTGGAACAGTGATGGGCGCAAAAGGTTTGAAGGCTATCGCGGTCAGAGGGACATTGGGCGTTAAACCTAATGGTAATGCCAAAGAAATGTTTGCTACGGTTAACAAAGTAAATGCGCGTATGAATGACCGCGGTGAGTTATCACGTGACGGCACTATCGCAATGATGGATGTGGTAAATACGTTTGGCGCGATGCCAACCCGTAACAACCGTGAGGTACAGTTTGAAGGCGCTGAAAAGCTCAACGCCGAAGCCATGCAAACGCCTAATGAAAATGGCCACACCAACCTTGTTAACACCGCTGCCTGCTTTGGTTGTACCATAGCCTGTGGTCGTATTTGTAAGATTGATCCAACCCACTTCTCAGTCAAAGACAAGCCAAAGTATCATAAAGCTTCTGGTGGACTGGAATACGAGACAGCCTATGCACTAGGCGCAGCTTGTGGTGTTGATGACATTGACGCGGCTACTTATGCAGGCTTCTTGTGTAATGAATACGGTATGGACCCTATTTCGTTGGGCGGATCGATTGCCGCAGCCATGGAGCTGTTTGAAATCGGCGCGATTACTGAAGAGCAAACCGACGGTATTAAACTCAACTTTGGTTCTGCTGAAGCGCTTTGTGAAATCACAGAAAAGGTCGGCTTAGGTGAAGGTTTTGGTCTTGATGTCGCAATGGGCTCTAAGCTACTGACTGAAAAATACGGTCATCCCGATCTATCGATGACCGTAAAAGGACAAGAGTTTGCAGCCTATGATGGGCGAGGCATGCAAGGCATGGGGCTAGCTTACGCAACGAGTAATCGTGGCGCTTGTCACCTACGTGCCGACCCTTACAGCTCAGATTTTGAAACGACCGATACTCCTGGAAAAGCAGACATAGTTAGATTTTCACAAGACCAAGTCGCCAGTATCGACTCTAGTGGACTCTGCCTGTTCCCGGGTGGTGCTGGTTGGACAATGGAGGACTATTGCGAGTTGATTAATGCCGCTTGCGATGGCGATTGGGACATGGGTCGCTTCAACCAGACGGGCGAGCGTACATGGAATATTGAACGCATATTTAACCTACGCGCTGGTTTGGCTAAAGCCGACGACACACTACCAAAGCGTATTTTAGAAGAGCCCGCGACCTCGGGTACAGCAGAAGGTCAGGTTTGTCGCCTAGATGAGATGTTACCGGCTTATTATGAATTGCGTGGGTGGGATACTGAAGGTGTGCCAAGTGATGCTACTAAGTCTCGCCTTGGAATCGCATAAGTGAAGATATCGCTAAAGATGTTAGGCGGCCTGCGGGTGTTTCTACCGACCGCAGGCGAGTTTTCTCGTTGTGATTTAGAGCTTAGCGATAATGCAACTATCAACGATGTTATTGCTAAAGTTGGCTTGGCTGGGGACAGGCCTTTTTTTGTGATGTTTGATGGTAAGAAGTTGCAAGAAACGGAGTATGCTACGCCGCTGAAAGAAGGTGATGAAGTGATCATGTTTCCACCAATTAAGGGCGGGTGAATTACACTTTACCTCGCTCATAAAACACTAGATCAGTCTTCCTATCAGGAGGCCTTTTTATAACTTTCGTAATTAGTATTGTGTTTCTGGGCAATGACAGTAGATCAATCTCTGCAGTAAGGGCATTTTCAACTAAGACTCCCACTTGAAACATCAAAACCACTTTCCCTCAATGCTAAATGTAGTAGCCGGAACCAAACATCGACAAATCGTTTTAACGTCTATCGATGTCAAGCCCCGGCGCGGTCTTGAAACAAAAACCCTCAAAGACTCTGTAAAAATAGCTCTCTTGAGCCGCCGTCCATCTCCAAAATACGGCGCAGTCGCTTCAAAGCGTCGAGCTGTATTTGCCGAACTCTTTCTCTTGTAATCTGTAAATCTTTCCCCACCTGCTCTAAAGTAGAGTTGTCATGGCCATGTAAGCCAAATCGTCTGACGATGACTTCTTGCTGCTTGGTTTCGAGCTGAGCTAACCAAGTATCAAGGGCCTTGGCCGTATCATCGTCTATTACGACCTCAGCAGGATCTTTGACATTTTTTGCCGAAACGAAATCCATGACTTGTGTTCCAGAGTCACCAACCTGAAAATCCAGTGATGTAGTATATTCGGTATGGCGAAGCAATTGCTGAACCTCATGCTCGCTTTTATCCATCTCTGCTGCTAACTGCCCCAGACTTGGTTTTGCACCCAGTCTTTGACCCAATTTGGCGCGGGTGCGTAAGCATCCATTTAAAGCTTTGTTTATGTGTATAGGTAAGCGGATCGTCCTTGACTGATTCATCAGACCACGCTCGATACTCTGCCGAATCCACCAAGTGGCGTAGGTAGAAAAACGAAAACCACGCTCTGGATCGAACTTTTCAACTGCATGAATCAAGCCTAAATTTCCTTCCTCTATCAAATCAGACAGGCTCAGTCCGCGATTGAAGTAGCGACGCGAAATTTTAACGACCAGTCGTAAATTACAGGTGATCATTTTTTTCCGAGCTAATTCATCACCTCGCTTTACCAAACGACCATAATGAAGCTCTTCTTTAGCGCTTAGCAGAGGATTTGATTCGATATCTCTCAGATATAGTTGTACTGAATCGAACTGACGCTTGCCTACGTTACTAAAACGAGCCTCGCTGCTGATTTTAGATCCACTGGGCCTATCGGACGGGGTCTTTCCATTTACTCCAGTCATAGTATCTCTCTCATTTTTAGGGGTATAAAGCCTTTTCAGCTCTTTAATTTTCTCATTATTATTTTATTATGGCTGAACAATAACATATAAGTTCAAAACTGAATCTACCTAAATCTAGTCACGACAGACGTTTACTATCTCTGGACGGGTGGTAACAATCTCTTACTGATCGTTTATAAGACAACGATGATCATATCGATTCCGAATATTTTGTATTGCTATAGTTACTGTGTATTATTAACGCTTTATTACTTGTAACGGACAAAACTATGCGCTGGAAGGGTCGAAAGCAGAGTAGCAACATTGAAGATCGGCGCCACAGTGCTGGTGGAAACGGACAGAGAAGACCATCAAGTGGTGGAATGAAGATGGGCGGTATCGGCTTTTTCATCATGCTCCTGATATTCCTGTTTACAGGACAAGGGCAGAATTTCATGGATATGATGGGGGGAGAAGCACAAACGGGAGCTGGAGGCACCAGTGTGCCTAACTCAAGCAACATCCAGCCTGGTACAGATGACGGTAGAGAATTTATTGCTGTCGTACTGAAGGATACGGAAAATGTTTGGAACCCAATTTTCCAAAATGCTGGCGGGCGTTACGAAGAACCTACCGTTGTGTTGTTTGAAGACGAAGTACGCTCTGCCTGTGGAATGACCTCCTCTGCAACAGGCCCGTTTTATTGCCCCGGAGATAAAAAAGTTTATTTAGACCTTGGTTTCTTTAGCCAGCTCAGACAAATGGGGGTAGTCGGGGATTTCGCCCAGGCTTACGTTGTTGCACATGAGGTAGGACATCATGTACAAAAAATTCAAGGGATCTCTGATGAAGTGATGCGTATGCAACGCCGCACCAGCAAAATTCAAGCAAACCAGCTCTCGGTACTATTAGAGCTGCAAGCCGACTGTTATGCCGGCATCTGGGCTAGGCAACAGGCTAAGTATAAGCTGTTAGAGGATGGTGATTTAGAAGAAGCTATAAACGCCGCGGGGAACATTGGTGATGACCGAATGCAAAAACGTTCAGGACAACATGTTAACCCAGACGGCTTTACTCATGGTTCATCTGCCCAACGAATAGAGTGGTTAAAGAAAGGTATGTTGAGTGGAAAACCGGGCGATTGCGACACTTTTGCCGGGCTTCGCTAGGGTTCGTGGCCTAAAATCTAAGTTTAGTAACTTAATAGTTAACTGAATATCGTTCAGCTAACTATTTTTTTTGGGCTATTTTTAAACATAAAATACAAAACACCCAGTTATTAAGCAAAGTTAATTATCGATTCAAGCTGTTGTTTTTTAATGAACTATTAGTTTTTATACGCTTGTTTTTCTGAATATTAGAGATAACTGAATAACGTTCAGGTTGGATTAAGCCAATTTCGCTTAATCTGGTTACGTCTTCAAGGTGAGCCGCTTTTCTCGGGGTTTGTGGTCGCGGCTCTACTTGGTTACGAATTTGATATTAAAAATAACTACACGCTGTTAATGACACTCAACAGTATATCACAAATCGTAGACACGTTGGAGACATTCAAGAGAATGCTCATTAATCGACAATGATTGGGGAGTCGGTTTGCTGGTAGCAAAAACTTGAAAAGGTAGTCAGGAATTTACGGGGGTATAGTTCTGACACTCAGTTTCTTTATTGAAATTGTTACGTACCTTACTTTTTAAAGGCGAGCTTTTATAGCTCGCCTTTTTATTATGTCTTTTTCGGACAATTTCAAAAAATTCAATGATTTGAACCAGATTTACTTGATTAGCACTTACTTAGGGCATATATATAGATTTGACTACTTAAGGATTCCTTATGCCAAAAGCAATGCAACGAGCGATCGGTTTTATATTACTATCCGCCACCGTCGGCTTAGTATCATTTCAAGCATTTCTTCATGTGCTTTAGGAGGATTTGAATTATGTCAAAAGCAAAACGCTATTCTCCCGATGACTCACAACTGAGTGACTTTAAAGTTGGTCTCAAAGGAATCCTTCTCTTCATAATGCCCGTTCCTGTGTTGGTAGCAGCCGTGGTATCTCTCGTGGGCGGAAATTTTTGGTCCACCGTCATTAATGGTGCTGCTTTCGCCGGATTCATGCTTTCTGCCGTAATTGCACGGCACGGCTTCAAAGTTGAAAAGCTCTATCACTCTAAAAAGCTAGCATTAGCACCAACCACACCTTTTAAAACCGTGTCAGCTGTTATTTTAGCTATTACGACAGGACTAACAGCTTATCTGGCAACGGCTAATTACGGCATTTTTAGCAGCATACTCATTGGCGGTGCCACATTGTTAGCTTACTACCTCTGGTATGGTTTAGACCCTCGACGCAATAAAACTGGCAACATCGGTTTAGGCGTGACGGCTGAGGAAGTCTTTGAGGCTCTAGAAGCAGCCAATATAAAAATTGATGCAATCGAAAATGCGCGGACTCAAATCAGCAATGTACAATTTGACCAGCACCTAGACAGAATCATTGGCAAAGCGCGTAATATCATTACCATCATTGAGAATGATCCTAACGACCTGCCCCGTGCCAGAAAATTTCTCAAGGTATACTTAGACGGCACTCGAAGGGTTACCGAAAGCTATGCCAAAACACATCGCAATGAGGCGACAACAGTAGAGCTCGACAGCAATTTTTCAAACGTTTTAAACTCAATAGAAAGTACTTTCGATGAGCAGCAAGAAAAACTGAAGAAACAGGATCAATTCGATTTGGATGTTAATATCGAAGTTCTGGAAACCCAGTTGAAACGCGAAGGCATTGTTTAAGCTGACACTATAATAATTACTACCTACTATGAATTTAAGGAATCGACATGTCTGACAACCCATCAAACACTGTTCAAACAGCAACTAAAATTGCGCAACCGACTGTTGCCGTGATACCAGGAACAGAAATTGTTCCGGTTAAACCAATGGATCAGGAGATCGTTGCCTATTCACAGGTTGATCAACAAGAAAAACAAGAACTTGATCAGATTATTCAAGAAATAGACACCAACGATCGTAGCAGTATTGTCTTCTTTGGTAGTAAAGCTCAGGAGCAGATGAGCACTATCTCGGAGAACATGCTTGAGGGTGTTCGCAATAAAGACTTGGGCGGCGCGAGCTCTTCTTTGAATGACATGGTATTAGCCATTAAAGGGTTTGACATTGATGAGCTAAATCCTAATCAAAAGCAGGGTTTCTGGGCTCGCTTGTTCGGAAAGGCAAAGCCTGTCGCACAGTTCTTGAGTAAATATGACGATGTTAGAAAGCAAATCAATGACATCACTGATCATATGGAAGAGCACAAAACACAATTGCTAACGGATGTTATTTCACTGGATAAACTCTATGAAGCAAACTTAGATTACTTCCATAAATTAGAGCTTTATATTTCTGCGGGTGAAGAAAAGCTTCGCATGATGAATGAAGTTGAAATTCCAGCGATAGAGCAGCAGGCCGTAAACGACAGCGAAAATATGCTAGCGGCGCAAGGACTGCGTGACATTCGAAGTGCTCGTGATGATCTGGAACGTCGTGTTCACGATTTACACCTCACGCGTCAGGTTGCCATGCAGAGTTTACCGAGTATTCGCCTGGTTCAAGAAAATGATAAAACACTGATAAATAAGATCAATTCAACATTGATCAATACGGTTCCGCTTTGGAAAAATCAACTGGCTCAGGCCGTGACTATTTTCCGTATGAGTGACGCTGCTGAAACCGTTAAGAAAGCTTCTGACCTAACTAATGACTTGTTAGAGTCAAATGCAACAAACCTACGCACGGCTAATGTTGAAGTACGCAAGCAAATGGAGCGCGGCGTGTTTGACATTGAGTCAGTTCGAAAAGCAAACCAAGAGCTCATTGGAACCATCAACGATAGCTTAGAAATTGCTGAAGAAGGACGCACGAAACGTCAGGAAGCATCTAAAGAATTGCAAACACTTGAAAGCGAGTTGAGAAACGCGCTGATGCAGGCCAAAGCACGTAAAGAAGCTCACGATGCAGCGCCGAGTGCGACGTCTTAAAGGAGATTAGTCATGGGATTATGGGATAAAGTTTTTGGTGAATTCGTTGATATTATCGAGTGGACGGATAATTCTTCCGACACCATGGTGTATCGTTTTGAAAGGCATGGTAATGAGATAAAATACGGCGCGAAATTAACCGTGCGTGAGTCTCAAGTGGCCGTCTTTGTCAATGAAGGTGAGATAGCCGATGTGCTTGCTCCGGGCATGTATGAGTTAGAAACACGCAATCTACCGGTTTTATCTACGCTACAACATTGGGATCATGGATTCTCCAGCCCGTTTAAAGCGGAAGTTTATTTTTTCAATACGCGTCAATTCACTGATCTTAAATGGGGCACTAAAAACCCGATCATGATGCGTGATCCTGAATTTGATATGGTTAGACTCAGAACTTTTGGTACGTATAGCGTTCGCATTACCGAACCAAAGACGTTCATTAACGAAATCATGGGTACTGACGGGCACTTTACTGTCGATGAAATCAGCGATCAGTTGAGAGATATTATTACCTCACGCTACGCTACGATTTTGGGTAAACTAAACGTTCCTGTTTTAGACTTGGCCTCTAACTATGACACCCTGAGTGAATACATAACTGAGAAGATTTCGCCTGAGTTTAATCAATACGGCGTTGAACTTACCAAAGTCTTAGTTGAAAATATCTCACTTCCTCCTGAAGTAGAAAAGGCGTTAGACAAACGCACGAGCATGGGTATGGCAGGTGATCTAGACAAATACCTCAAATACGGTGCAGCTGAAGCGATGCAATCGGGCAATTCATCGACCGCATCTTCTGCAATCGAAATGGGCATTGGCTTATCGATGGCACAAAGCATGACCGAACAACAGAAAGCTCAACCATCAGCTACACCACCTCCGCCATTGCCCAACGAGCAACAATGGCATGTTGCTATTAACGATAAGGCATCCGGCCCATTTGGTTATGCCGAGCTGACGACACTTGCTCAGCAAGGAAAGTTAACCGCTGCCAGCTTAGCTTGGTCATCGGGTATGGAGAATTGGGAAAGCGCCGGCAAAATCAGCTATCTGAGTGAAATCATTAGCAAAGGAAAGAGCTCGCCACCACCAATACCAGGTTAATCGTTTCACAACATGAAGAATAATCAATCACACTTTCCTTGTGAACGCTGTGGCTCAGATTTAGTTTATTCACCCGAACACCAGTCGCTGAAATGCGAGCACTGTGGGTTCAAAAATGAAGTACCGATTACATTCACACCGATTCGTGAATATGATCTTAAACAGGCACTTCGTGAACTAGATGAATTACGTCGATCGGGTAAGCTTAAACAGGTCGACGTAATAAAGTGCCCATCTTGTGCCGCAAAGTTTCGCCTGAGCAATAATGAGCACGCTGGCGGCTGCCCATTTTGCGGCACGCCTGTCGTTACGGATACTGAACAGTCCCGGCCGATAAGACCACGCTCATTATTGCCATTTTCAATTAGCCATGATCAAGCACTGGACATCTTTGATGCATGGATGAAATCGCGCTGGTTCGCTCCATCTTCACTTAACTCCAGAGCTAAACGAAACGATAAGCTCACTGGCGTCTACCTGCCCTATTGGACTTACGACAGCGATACTGAAACCTATTATCAGGGACAACGCGGCACTATTTACTACGAGCGACAAGTGGTTAATGCACGTGTTAACGGACGCAATGTCAGGCAAGTTCGCCAAGTGGCTCGTATCCGCTGGAATCCAACATCAGGGCATGTTGGGCGTCATTTTGACGATGTATTAATCGGTGCTAGTAAAACACTACCACGAACCATCATTGATAACTTAGCACCTTGGAATCTCAGTGAATTAGTGCCCTACTCTGAAGCATACCTAAGTGGCTTTCGCAGCGAAATTTATCAAATAACGGTAGATGAAGGATTTCTTCGCGCTCAGCAAATCATGGATTACACCATTCGTAACGACATCCGCCGTGACATCGGTGGCGACCAACAGCGCATCAATCACCTATCGACTGAACACGAGCAAACGACCTATAAACATCTGTTGCTACCGATTTGGTCGGCAGCCTTTCAATACCGCGATAAAACTTACCGTTATGTCATTAATGGCCGAACGGGAAAGATACACGGTGAACGCCCTTATAGCATGGTAAAAATCGCATCTGCCGTCGCGCTAGCCGCTTCAGTTGCGGGCGGAGGGGCTTATGTAGTTGACCAGAATGGCGGTTTCGACGGCATGAACATCCAATATTCACCGAGCTATCAGATCCCTGATAACCGTCAGCAAAGACGCCCTGATTTTGGAAATTTCTCTCAGTAAGCCTACGTATTAATTTCTGCAAATTCTGTACAAAATTGTTATTATCTATAGGCTTTGCTATGTTAATCATTCTTTAAAAAAACGACGCGTCTTACCGGTGGATAAATTGAATAAAAAAAACCTCTGGATACTGTTTGCGAGCTTATTCCCTACTGGATTGCAAGCCTATACCGATCCTCCGGTATGCTTGGCACCTCCGGTAACACAGTTAGCTAAAACTATTACCGACACACCGACCTTAGATGCTGTCTATGTCGAAGCAGACAGTGGCAGTATCAGTCGACAAGGAACTTCTGAGTTGGCTGGCGATGTGATTATTCAACGAAATAAGCAACGCCTCAATGCTGACAAGGCCAGCTTTAATAGCAAGAAAAATCAAGTAAAAGCAGACGGCAATGTCATTTTAAGCACCGATACAACCTCATTTAGCAGTGACAGCATTGACTACGATCTGATCAATGAACGTGGCGTCTTCAATAACGCAAAATACCAAGTTAAAGGCACGCATACCAATGGCCGCAGCAGTCGCATCCAGCAAAAAAGCCGAGATGAGCTGGAATTAGCCGATGCAACTTACACAACCTGTCCAGCACCTGACCCTAGCTGGCATATCGCTTCTGACAACATCAATATTAATCAGGCAACTCAAGTCGGTACGGCGAAAAATGTCACCCTGCGTGTAGGCAACGTTCCAATTTTTTATTTACCATGGATTAGTTTCCCTTTAAACAATCCTTTCACCGGTAAAACTCGACGAAAATCAGGCTTTCTGCTGCCCGAAATAGGTGTCACTGATCAATCAGGTTATGAAATCACCGTTCCCTACTATTTTAATTTAGCCCCAAACTATGATGCGACCGTTTACGTAACACCTCTTTCAGAACGCGGCTTAAGAATTAAAACCGTTGGCCGCTTTATGACCGATAAAAGCCGTGGCGAATTAGACTACAGCTTTATCCCCAGAGATAATGCTTTAAACGACGAATATCGTGACTACTTTAAGCTCTCTTACCAACGTGACATGGGCGAGCGACGCACTCTGACGATCAAAGGTGAAGGTGTTTCCGATAATGAATACCTTGATGATTTAAGCGACTCGCTGTCAATCTCGTCGACGTCTGCTCTGGAACGCACAATCCGCTATGATGTTGGCAGCGAAAACTGGGATTTCAGCCTTACGGCTTTGGATTATCAAGTACTGGATGCAAACGACCAGCCCTATGCTAAATTGCCGGAGTTAACTTTTAACTACCAATCACCTCATCAATACAATGGTCTTGACATGAGCGCTGATGCCCAACTCACTTACTTTGAAGGTTCTGCCGACCCCACAGGCATCCGGCTTGATGTTGGCCTCAAAGCGTCTAAGCGACTGGGTAATGACGCCTGGTACTTTAAACCCTCTTTGAGTTATCAAGCGACCCAATACTCCTTACAAAATAGTGGCGCTGGGAGCAGCATCACCCGTGGTTTACCCACAATCACCTTAGACAGTGGCTTATTTTTCGAACGAGACATCAACAATAAACTGATACAAACCCTAGAACCCAGGCTGTTCTATACTTATACGCCCTATAAGGATCAGAGTAACATCCCTATTTTTGATACTGCTAGAACCGATTTTTCAACCAGCAATCAATTATTTGAAGCAAATCGCTTCACTGGTAAAGACCGTATCGCAGACGCCAATCAACTGACACTCGCCTTGACTAGCCGAGTCCAAAACACTAGTACAGGCAAGGAATTATTTGAAGCGAGTGTCGGGCAAATATTCTATTTTGATGACCGCAAAGTAACCTTGCCCGGCGACAATGCTTTGACTGACAGAAGTTCTGAGTTTGCGTTTGAACTCAGCACCAATCTCAATAAGCACACACGCTTTGCGACAACGGCATTCTGGGACCCATCCACTTCTGATTGGGCTTCAACTGAGGCACGTATTAATTATTTAGATAACGACAAACGGATCTTAAATCTAAACTACCAAAATATACCCGGTCAAGTTTCTGAAATTGATACATCATTCTCATTACCATTTACTAAAAAATGGGGCGTGATTGGAAAACTTGACTATGATTTATCTAACGATAGAGTACTAGAGCAGCTGGCAGGCATTGAGTATAAAGATTGTTGTTTAGCATCACGCCTAGTTGCACGACGCTACCTCACCACCGATAATGTCAGTTATGATGACGCTTTATTTTTTGAGTTTAGCCTCAAAGACCTTGGCAGTATCAATACTGGTGTAAATGCCATACTTAAGGAAAACATTTATGGATATGAATAAAACCGCAGCCCGAATCACCCAGAAAGTTAAACCTGCGGCTTGGTTAGCAGCGGCTTTACTAAGTTTATGTACGGGTGCGAATGCTGCTGATACTGCACTTGATCGCGTCGTTGCCGTGGTCAATAAAGACATCGTATTACATAGTGAAGTACAGCAGGTAGCCCGCCGTTTAAAGGCCTCTGGTAATAAAGAAAATGATGGCGTAGTTCTTATGCAACAGGCTTTAGATAGCCTTATTTCAGAAAGACTACAACTACAGGCTGCAAAAAACGTTGGCATTAACCCTAACCAGGCAAGCATCGATAGAGCCGTTAATAGCGTAGCCGAAAGTAATAAACTCAGTCTCGAACAATTCAAACAAGCCTTGCAAAATCAGGGTATTGATTTTGCAAGCTTTCGTGAGACGGTTGCCTCGCAATTAATTGTCAATAGTTTAAAGCAGCGCCGCTCAAGACAAAACTCTGAAGTAACAGACCAGGAAGTAAACGACCTGATAACCTCAGAGTCTCGGCAGATTACAGCTAATCGCAGCTACTATATTCAGGATATTTTAATTCCTACACCAGCATCGATTAACGTAGCGAGTTTCAATCAGGCTAAACAAACCGCACAACAGCTTAGAGGTTTAGCCCTGAGCAATCCTGACTTTATGAAAATCAGCATGGCTAATACAAAAGCTACCGATTTAGGCTGGAAACCTGCTGAAAGTTTGTCATTCGCATACCTGACGGAAATGACAAAATTGGAGCCCGGTCAAGTTTCTGCTGTCATTTCTGATGCACGCGGCTTTCATGTTCTAAAACTTGTCGATCAACGTGGCGGCACTGAGTTAAAGTCCCAACAAGTTAGAGTGCGGCATATTCTGATTGCAAACAGCCAGCCCAATGCTAAAGCAATAGCTGACTCCTTGAGGCTACAGCTCACACAAGGGGCTGACTTTGGTGAACTGGCTAAAGCGAATTCAGATGATACAGGTAGTGCAATCAACAATGGCGACCTTGGCTGGAGCAACTCCAAGCGTTATGTTTCAGCATTTGCTAAGGCAGCGGAGACCTTACCTCTAAAAACACTAAGCCCTGTTATCAACACTAAGTTTGGCTATCATGTTCTGGAGGTATTGGACCGACAGGAGACCGATACCAGTCGCCAAGCGTTGGAAACACAAGCTCGCAAACTCATTTTAAGCAAGAAACAAGAAGAGGACTACGAAGCTTGGGTACAGGGTTTACGCAGCAGTGCATTTATTCAATATAAGCAGTCCAAATGATTCCTCGCCTCGCGATCTGTTGTGGTGAGCCTGCGGGCATTGGTATCGATTTGTTGCTGCAATTTTCTGAGCAACAGGTCGATGCACAATGCGTTGTTATAGCAGATTCTGCCGTCATTCGGCAAAGAGCCGCTCTACTTGAGCGCACCGTAAAATTAGTGCCTTACCAAAAACACGCCTCACCCACCATTAATACCCCCGGACAGCTCATCATTCTGGATATCAAATGCGCTGAACCTGTTACTCCAGGCACTCTAAACAAAGCTAACGCAGCTTATGTCCTAGAAACAGTTGATAGAGCGACGGCGGGTTGTCTCACTGGTGAATTTGATGCCATGGTTACTCTACCCTTACACAAAGGCATCATTAACGACTCTGGCATTTCGTTTAGCGGCCATACCGAATACCTAGCTGAGCTAACCCACTCCAAGATGCCCGTGATGATGCTAGCGGCTGATAATTTTCGCGTCGCTCTTGCCTCAACCCATCTGCCGTTGAAAGACGTGAGTGCGGCTATTACTAAGCAGTCACTCATCGATGTGATAACCGTTTTACATAATGACTTGAAAGAGAAGTTTGCGATCGACAATCCAAAAATTTACATCTGCGGATTAAACCCTCATGCAGGAGAAGGTGGACACTTGGGCATGGAGGAAATCGATATTATCATTCCCGTAGTTGAAACCCTGAACTCATCCGGCATGAATCTGGTTGGGCCATTGCCTGCCGATACGTTATTTACTGAAAAGTACCTAAAAAATGCCGATGCGGTCTTGGCGATGTTTCATGACCAAGGGCTTCCTGTACTAAAACATGCGAGCTTTGGTAAAGCCATCAATATAACACTAGGGCTTCCAATCATCAGAACCTCTGTTGATCACGGCACCGCGCTTGATTTGGTGGGTAAAGGCGTCGCAGATGCGGGAAGTTTTGAAGCAGCGATACACAGCGCTATCCATCTAAGTCGAGCAAAGTCAGGCCATATCTTATCAAAATAAAACTATATCGCTGAACTAGAGCGGTAGCATTCTAGAAAGCTTATTCAACTGTTTGTCATGCTGTTTATAATTTGAGTCACAATCAGCAACTAAGCTCCAAAATCGCCGTGAATGATTCATTTCAATAGTGTGGCAAAGCTCATGGATCAACACATAGTCCACCAAAGCCGGTTCAAGGAATAACAACTTATAATTTAGATTAATGTTCTTTTTAGTCGAGCAGCTTCCCCAGCGAGTCTTTTGGCCTCGTATTGTCACTCGATTGAAGTGAAAACCATGTTGCTCAGCTAACACACCCAACCGTTCAGGGATGATCTCCTCGGCTTTTTTCTTAAGCCAGATTCCTAATACTTTATGCAGCAAAGTAACATCGCCTACCTTACCAACGCATTTAAGTTTAAAAGAATCTTCCACACTCATAGACATAGACTGTAACGCCGAATCCGGAAGGTATTCTAAATCCCAAATTTCATTTAAATAGATAAGATTAAGCTGTGCAGGTTGATTGGATTCAATACCGATTGATGTTAATTCGCCGAGCTTGCGCTCTATCCAGTCAGCCTGACTAGCAACAAAGTCTTTAACTGTCTTTGCCCCGATACCGTTTGGAACAACAACGCTTAAGTTTCCGCTATGAGATAGCTTCACTCGCAAATAACGAGCACGCTTTGAATGCATAATCTCACAGGGGTAAGTTTGATGCTTAAGCTGGACTAATAATTGCGTCAAAGCCTTTCCTATAGACTAATCATCATGAACACGGCGTGGCCATGAGTTCATCACAGAATGCACTAAAGTCGCCAAAGGGATAGCGAAAAACACACCCCAAACGCCCCAGAGGCCACCAAAAATCAACACCGACATGATGATAGCGGCAGGGTGTAAGTTGACCATTTCAGAGAATAGTAACGGCACCAGCAGATTACCATCAAGAAACTGAATCACACTATAGGCAATCAAAACATACGCCGCCTCATAACTGTATCCCCATTGGAAATAGGCGACAATTGCCACTGGCGCTGTAACAGCGACAGCGCCAACATAAGGAATTAATACTGAAATACCAACGGCGAATGACAGTAGCAGCGCGTAATTTAATCCAAAGATTAAAAACGTAATATATGAAATTCCCCAGATAATGAGTATTTCCATAAATTTACCGCGAACATAGCCGGTAATCTTATCGTTCACTTCAACCCAGACGGTAGCCACCAAAGCTCGGTCGCGGGGCAAAAAACTACGAAACCAGTCCAAAATGAGATACTTGTCTTTTAAAAAAAAGAATACCAATAGCGGAACAACCACTAAATACACGAGGAAAGAAAATATATCGACCGCTGAAGCGAGCGATAGGCTAACAAATTTTTGAGAAGACGCCGTTAGATTGCTTTTTATACTCGTCAAGATTTCAGCGATAAATTCCTGAGAGATGATATTCGGGTATTTCTCAGGCAGCATCATAATGACGCCTTGCCCTTCTCCCAGCATCCTCGGGATTTCAAGCATAAATTGGGTAGTTTGCTTGAACATAAGTGGCGCGAGTATAAACAGAACGATCAGCAGACATAGCATAAAAAGACTAAAGGTCGATATCATTGCTATAAACTGAGGAATCTTGAATCGTCTCAGGAGCAACACTGCACCGTCAAGCAAATAAGCAATGATGACCGCGGCAAATAGTGGCGTTAGTAAATTTCCTGCAAAATATACAACCCCAAATCCCAGCAGCAGTAAAAAGGCCAAGATAGCCACCTGCGGATCTGAAAAGTGGCGTGTATACCAATCATTGATCAGTTTAATCATTTGTTATCGTTCTGATAGTGTTCGTAAGATTGCCTGAACAGCAACTCAAGCTCGTTAATCCTGTTAGAGGCAGCCCTGCCTTTCAAGATGAATCACTCATTAGTGTTGAATACTGATGAAGTAGTTCCGCATCTTGTAACATTGGATAGGATAAAGATAGCCGTTTTATGGCTTTAGGTACACTCTCACCTACCGGACGCGGTAATAATTCTGGTATTTGGTGAGTTTTCTGCATGGCGTCTGCGTATTCGTTCCTGCTGTACAGAAACTCTGCAAAAAAAAGAAAGGGTTTTTGATCAATCGCCGTCAAATTGCTGAAATGATCGAGCAGCAAATTTTGTTTGTCGTTCAGGCTGACACCCATACCTTTCTCTATATATCGTCGACTCATTCCTAAGTCTATAATTTACAATGAAAGCATGGGTGTTGTCACCTTAGCTAATAGTCTATTCTCGTATTAATGGCTTTCCAGATAGGCAGTAGCTACGGGCAAAATCTAATAGCTCATCCATCGCCTTGACTTTGAATTTTTGGCGCTGCCTAACAAACGAAAATTCACGCTGTAGCGGAGGATTCAATGGTATCGCTTGTAAGGTTCCTAGCTTTAGTTCCTTAGCTATGCTCACACTGGATAAGATAGAAACACCCATTCCTGCCTCAATAGCACCTTTAATCGACTCAGGGCTACCAAGCTCCAAACAAGCCTTCAATACATTCTTTTCCATGCCGGATTCTTGCAAATAATCAGTGATCACCTCACGTGTTCCAGAACCAGGCTCACGGCAAATAAAAGGATATTCCAACACAGTCATCAATGACAAAGCGGACGTCTCATCCAGTTTATCTAGCAGTTCATGGTTTCGCGGCACCACGACAACCAAGTCATCATTTCGGCAAACCTCAACCAATAAATTCTTATTAGCGACTGGACCCTCAACAACACCTAAATCAATGACATTGTTCTCAATCATCGACACGATACCCTCAGTGTTTGAAACACGTAAGCGCAACCTGATATCAGGGTTTTTCTCATTATAATCGCCCAATAGAGCGGGAAGCATGTACTCAGCAATTGTGGTACTCGCACCAATCGTCAGTGAACCATTAAAGTTTCCTGTCATTTCACGAATGGCGTTTTCCATTTCAGAATATTGCTCAAATATGCGCTCAGCATATTCAAACACCAGATGTCCGGCGTCAGTCAAACTGACCTTATTATGTGCTCTATCAAATAAACGAGTATCGAATTGTTCCTCTAACTGGCGGATTTGGAAGGTAACAGCCGGTTGTGTCATGTGTAATACTTCTGCGGCTTTAGTAAAGCTAAGCATCCTAGCTACAGCATGAAACACTTGAAGTCTTCTATCAGACATATGACTTACAATCTCCTTTTGCTTGTCATTTGAACACCTGTGCAGGCTGCTCATTGGCATTACTGTGATGACTCGCAGTAATCTCGGGGGTTAAGGCTAATTACTTGGGGGAAGAATCGGCCGCTACGATAAAGTTATCATTTTTTTTGGCTTTTTACAGCTTATTATTGTTTAACAAATTTCCTGATTTCTTAATTAAAGTAAAAACTTCATATGAAATCTAGAGTAAACAGAACCAAATTCTAAAAGTTACACTAAAAAAAACGTTAATATTATTACAAATCCGTTATTTGTATTTTTAATCAACTATTTGACGCAAAAAACATATGTAACTTCCCAAGTACAGGGGTAACGACCATCATATAAGCGATGTGATTCAAAAGCAGCTTCAAAAGCCTCAAACCGCTGCCTACCCGTTAACCCTTTGACTCGCTCACTTCGAGCATTGCTAGCGCCTATACCCTTCATTTCCTGAAGCATTTCACGGATAGTGTCATAGCATATGGTAATAGTTTCAGGAAGTATGGTTACCTCAGAGTATCCCGCCGCTTTGGCAACTGCCTCAAATGCTGCTAACGATAAAAAATCGCTACTATGTGCTGCACCATCAACATCGCTCCAGCTTGACTTCAGCTCTTTAAGCGTTCCATGACTAAAGCTACTGAAAGCCAGAGTACCATTAGGTGTGAGTACATCTCGCAGGTGAACGAGTGTATCTTCAAGATCATTTGCCCATTGCAACATTAGGCTAGAAACAATCAGATCGAACGACTCCTGTTGAAATGGAAGCTGTTCTGCATCAGCGCAAACACCTAACGAATCAAGCTCCTTATTGACTAAACGCTTTTGCGTTTGCGCAAGCATTTTTTGCGAAAAATCCAACGCAAACACACTAGAAACGGCATAACGCTTACACATTGCTTCAGTAACTTGTCCTGTTCCACAGCCAAGATCCAATACTGATACTGGGTTGAGGTGCTCAAAACGCTCATCGAAATGACTTAACAAGGTAGCAGCGACCTGCTGTTGCAAACGTGCGTACTGATCATATTGATGTGCTGCCCGCTCGAAGCTGCGGCGGGATTTTAGTTTGTCAAAAACAGGCAATGTCATTTCTCAATGGTATTTTAATAGGGATATTAAAGCGGGATTATCAATCACAAAACCCAGCAAGGCCTTTGAATTTCTTGAAAAAAATCGTTTAAAACTAGTCACACTTTGTTAGTATTGCTGGATGGATATAATACTACCACTATTGCTTATCATCGCAGCCTATTTGTTTGGCTCTGTCTCTACCGCAGTGATTGCCTCGCGACTATTCAATTTTCCTGACCCCAGATTGAGCGGATCTGAAAATCCTGGCACAACTAATGTGCTAAGGCTGGGCGGAAAAATTCCAGCAGCGTTCACTTTATTAGGGGACATGCTTAAAGGCTTACTACCTGTCGTTATTGCTAAAGCCGTTGGACTAGATGACTTCTGGCTAGTCTGCATTGCTGTTGCCGCCTTTCTGGGGCATTTGTTTCCAATTTTTTATGGATTTAAAGGTGGTAAAGGTGTTGCAACCGCAATGGGAATATACCTTGCTTTGAATCCGATTATTGGCTTAGCTGTATTGGCCACTTGGTTGTCTGCAGCGTTTACCTTCAATATGTCATCAGTTTCGGCAATGATAGCCGTCTTATTCGCCCCCTTTTATTTTTACTTAGTCACTCACTCCGGTGCCTTTGGCTTTGGCTTACTGATCATCACAGCCCTCGTCTACTGGAAACATATTCCAAACATCCAGAAGTTGCTGATGGGCATTGAAAACCGAATCTTCGAAGACTAATTGTCGAGGGCATTCCTCACCAAAGATTGGACCAAACTACCTTAACAAACCTTAATTACTATTCTTCACGTGCTCTGACCTATACTGCTCGTATGCATATGTTACTTATAGAAGATGATACACAGACGGCTAGTTTTATTCAAAAAGGGCTAGCAGAATCTGGACACGTAGCCGACCACGCTGACAATGGTGAAGACGGCTTTCATATGGGGCTCACTGGCCAATACGATGTTCTAATCGTTGACCGGATGCTGCCTAAGAAAAACGGCCTAGACGTTATCAAAGAACTTCGCGAGCAAAAAATAAAAACGCCGGTTTTGATACTAAGCGCACTGGGCGATGTAGATGATCGCGTTGAAGGCCTAAGAGCTGGCGGTGACGATTATCTGGTCAAGCCTTATGCCTTTAGCGAGCTACTTGCAAGACTTCAAGCGCTTGTAAGACGTGCAAGTCCTGCGCAGGAGCTTACCCTATTGCGCGTCCATGACTTGCAAATGGATCTAATCAAGCATTCTGTTACACGTGCTGGACAAGTAATCCATCTACAACCGCGCGAATTCACCCTGCTTGAATATCTCATGCGCCACGCTGATGAGGTCGTTACCCGTACCATGTTGTTAGAAAATGTATGGGATTATCACTTTGATCCGCAAACCAATGTCATTGATGTACACATCAGCCGTTTAAGAAGCAAAATTGACCGCGACTTCACACCGCCACTGCTACACACTGTGAGAGGTGCCGGATACTCGCTACATGCGTCTTAGGTTAGTCAATACTTCTGCCTTTAGACTTTCTCTAATATACGCTTTAGTTTTTAGCCTGATCAGTGCCTGTGCATTTAGTTTCATCTATTGGAAATCAGCTAATGAGATTCGAGCACAAACCGATTCTCAGTTAAGAGCTGAGACTACCAATCTTTTAGGGCTTTATCAAAACGGGAAAATTTCTGCGCTGACTCAGGAAATGAATCAGCTGAATACTGATGGGCGTTCAAAATTTTTCCTCTACGCACTGCTAAATCGTTCACAACGCGATCTTTTAAAAGAGATTGAGCCCAACAGACAACTTAAGAACGGCGATAGTGTTTTTGCCACATTGCCGTTAAAGTCGGTCATAACTGTTCCCGAGTCAGATAGAAAACAACTAAATTCCAGTGATAGAGAGCAATTCGATCAAGATGCCCGCGTTTTATTGACCTTGCTACCCGATGGCTTTCAAATGGTGGTAGGGTCGGACCTTTATGAACGACAGGCATTACTTCAACGAATACTTAATGTCATCATTAGCTTGGTGTTGGTGGTATTTACCCTAGCGCTAATTGTCGGAGCGCTGATTGGCTATGGCGTATTACGCAGAATCAATAAAGTGCGCCAAACTGCTGGGGAAATTATTCAGGGCGACCTTAGCCAGCGCATGCAAGTAACCGATAAAAACGATGAGTTTGATCGTCTAAACCTTGTGGTTAACACCATGCTGTCGCGCATCGAACATCTGATGCAAACTATGCATCAGGTGACTGATAACCTCGCCCATGACTTGCGTAACCCTCTAAATAGATTGCGTAATCGACTCGAAGTATCATTAATTCAAAATCTCGACAAAGAGGGCTACCAAAAAGTACAGCAGGAATCTATTCAAGACATCGATGACATTATTCTAACCTTTAACTCCCTGCTTAATATAGCCCAAGCAGAGTCTGGCAAGCATGACCAAGATTGGATACCGATAGACCTTAAGCCCTTCCTAGAGGAACTCGCTGAGCTTTACTCCATTGCCGCCGAAGAAACAGGCATTGCCTTCAGCTGCCAAATCCAAGACAGTTGTTTTGTATTGGGTGAGAACCAGCTGTTAGCACAAACGTTTACCAATCTTATGGACAATGCAATGAAGTTCACACCAAAAGGTGGACGCATTGATATCACAACCAACTTCACAAAAAACAAAGCTATTATTGAAATTTCTGACAGTGGCCCTGGCGTACCAGAAGATCAGCGTGAAGAAGTGTTTAAGCGGTTTACGCGCTTAGATAGTGCAAGGAGCACGCCAGGTAACGGACTCGGGCTTAGCCTAGTTAAAGCCGTTGTTGAAAGACATCAAGGCAGCATCGAGTTACAGGATAACAAGCCCGGCCTGCGCGTCGTTTTGCAGTTCAACACTCACAACCCAGACACAAAAAAGCGACCACAAATTGGGTCGCCTGAATGATTACGCTTCGAATTATTTTAAGGATGAGGCGTACATAACTCTTATGCTTCGGCCTTATAAAAATAGTTATTGCGTCGAATTATTGTAGGCAGATTTTAGCTCAGCTATTATTACTAATTGATTTCTAAACAATTAACTTTCGTTAAAGCTTTTGTAATGATCCATGACTTAATTGCAAAACCCCATCCGAGATATCGATAAACTCCTGATACTCATGACAGGCGATTATCAAAGACGTGCCTGACTTTTTAAGATCTCTCAATAGTTCAATAGTTTTTAGTCGACTCGACCGATCAAGGTTTGCCGTGGGCTCATCAAGTAATAACAAATTGGCATTGCGTAACCATGCACGTGCCAATGCCACCCTCTGCTTCTCACCGCCGGATAATTGTTTAGCCGAACTTTGCGCTAACGCCTCAAGCTCCGACCATTGCAACGCTTCTTGAATGCGTTTCTTAGGGTTACTACCAGAGGCTCTGTCGAGTGCATACTCCAAGTTTTTGGTCACCGTGCCATCAAATAGGTAAGGTGATTGATGCATGTACATAACTTCGGCACGTAAAGTGGCTTGTTGCTGCGACCAGCTTAATACCGGTCCTTTTACCTGTACTACTTGTGTTGCCCGTCCTGCCGGCTCTTGCGTTACTTCTTGACCTATCAGAGCGACCACCCCTGCTTCGGGCTTCAGTAAGCCAGACATGATGCGTAGCAACGTTGATTTACCGGAACCGTTGTCACCGGTTAGTAAGTAACTTTGCGATTGGTAACAATCCAGATTCACATCACACAATAACTGGCGATTCCCATACCGCTTTGACAAGCCTCGAAACTGAATAAATGCAGTGCTTTCAGTACTGATTAAATCACTCACGAAAGCGCACCTTTTCCCTGAAAAATATGCAGTAAACCATTCAGAATAAAAGCGAGAACCAACAAAACGATGCCTAACGCAATCCCTTGAGAAAATTCACCTTTGCTGGTTTCCATCGCAATGGCCGTGGGAATATTTCGAGTATGGTGCAGGATATTACCTCCCAACATCATCGACGCGCCAACTTCCGCAATAATTCTTCCAAAGGCTGCCAGCACCGCTGCTAACAATGCAAAACGCGCTTCGCGAACCACCAAAAATAATGCGCTCAACCTAGAATGTCCCAACGTAATCGCGGTCTCCCAAGCACGTCGCTCAATCGACTGAAAGGCAGTATGACTCATCGCTACTAACAGCGGAAAACACAAGGCGATTTGCCCGATAATCATTGCGGTTTGTGTAAATAGCAATCGTAGATCACCTAGCGGGCCCTGCCTCGAAAGCAGCAGATAAAACGTAAGCCCAATAACCACCGCAGGAACTGAGAGTAAGGTATTAAACAAAGCGATCAATAAGCGGCGCCCAAAGAATTCATTAAAGGCTAATAAAAAACCAATCGTCATCGCGGGAATAACGGCTATTAGAATAGCAATACCAGAAACACTGAACGAAATACCGATAATTTCCCACAGCTGAATATTACCGCTTAATAATAAAATTAGCGCCTCATAAACCGTATTAGAGAGTGAATCCTGCATAAAAGGCTAGTGTTAAAATGAAGAGCTCAGCCCTCAGGCTGAATGAGTGCAGGATATCATTTGTCTATAGATTCGTAATCTTTAATTACTTAGGTTTAGCATTAAATTCAATTTGATCGGCACCGTGATAAATCAGAAAATGTCGACCTTTGGCCCTGGCAATAAGCACTACACCTAACTGCTGCGCTAGCTCTAAACCCATCTGCGTAACACCCGAGCGTGATAATAAAACGGGAATGCCCATTTGTGCGACTTTGATAATCATTTCAGAGGTTAAACGGCCTGTTGTGTAAAACCATTTATCGTCGCCAACAATATCTTCTAACCACATGTAACCCGCAATGGTATCCACTGCATTATGCCGTCCAACATCCTCGACAAAGCTCAAAATATTATCACCCTGACAAAGTGCACAGCCATGAACCGCGCCGGCTTTTCGGTACACATCATTGTGAGCACTAAGGCTTTTTAATAAATCATAAATCTGTGACTGTTTTATGTTAGGCGTCGCTAGATTGATCTGGCTCAAGCGATCCATCAAACTGCCAAACATCGTGCCTTGACCACAGCCAGTAGTAACGGTTTTATGCGCTAGCTTTTGATCTAGCTCTTTCACACCACTGCGGGTTTTAATCGCAGCCGCCTCGACATCCCAAGCGATATGCACAGACTCAATATCAGAAATATCATTAATGAGGTTTTGGTTTTTTAGCCAACCAAGTACCAGTAGCTCTGGTTGCGAGCCGAGTGTCATTAACGTCAGCACTTCACGCTTATCCAGATAAATCGTCAGCGCACGCTCAGCGGCTATATGCCCATCTCGTGCTTCACCAAACTCGTCATAAGCAACCACTTCGATCGAAGCGCCCAGTCCTTCATCACTTAACTCTGGGCGTTGAATAAGATTTTTTTCCACAGCCAATACCTCAGTAGCATTTTGCTCAGTGAATCACCCACCGGTTGCACTCATGTGGCGCATAATGATTGGCTTAGCCGTAACATCAAAATCATGACCTTTGGGCTTCAGCGCCATCGAATCAATAATCGCCTTTCGCAGCACAGCATCATCTGTCGGATGCGCTCTAACGACTGCGCGTAAATCCATCGAATGCTCTTGGCCCAAACACAATAACAAGCGCCCTTCCGCTGTTATCCTTACGCGATTACAGTCATCACAAAAATTGTGACTATGCGGTGAGATAAAGCCAATGCGAGACTCACTGTCTGCACTACGGTAATAACGCGACGGCCCCCCTGTTGTTTCAGTACTAGGAATCAGACTATATTTTTCTTCGATGCGCCTCAATACCTCATCGCTGCTGCAATAAGTCTTATCACGGTCATGGTTACCCATATCACCTAGCGGCATTTCTTCGATAAACGAAATATCCAGACCACGTTCTCGAACATAGTTAACCAAATCCAAAATCTCATCGTCGTTATGGTTTTTCATAATGACAGCGTTGAGCTTTACAGATTGGAAGTTTTGCGACAACGCAGCATCTATTCCATCCAGTGTTTTTTGAATATCCCCAATACGAGTAATGGCTTTGAAGCGGTCCGCTTGCAAGGTATCAAGGCTGACATTAATACGCGTCACACCGGCTTTTTTGAGATCTTCCGCATACTTAGTTAGCAGTGTGCCGTTCGTAGTAACAGTAAGGTCGTTCAGGCCATCCATTGCACCTAAATCATTGAATAGTTTAATCACATTACGGCGTGTGAGCGGCTCACCACCAGTAATACGGATTTTGCTGACGCCCATATCAATGTATTGCTGAGCAATTCTGGCAATTTCCTCCAGTGTCAGCAACTTAGCGCGCGGCATGAATGTCATATCCTCAGACATACAATACACACAGCGTAGGTCACAGCGATCAGTTACCGAAATTCTTAGGTAGCTAATTCTCCGACCGAAATTGTCAATCAGCTGAGATTGTTGTAGTTCAGACATACCACTCTCCAAAATTTATAGCTTATTTCATTCTACACACAGCAGCGACTCAAACGATAGCCCCAGTGTCCAAAATATTGCTCAGCTTAGCGGCTCTATGAGTACCATATTACCTTGGGCAACGCTCCCTTGCTTATCATGTAAGACAATTAAACAATTAGCCTCACTCATCGAGCTTAGGATGCCTGAGCCTTGTCTACCTGTTAGCTCAACGGACAGCGTGCCGTCATCAAGCTGAGTATAGATACCTCGTTGATATTCGGTTCTGCCGGGCCGCTTGCGTATGTCATTTTGACACACTGCTTTAACACGAAATGGCGCTTTAAAAGCTTCACCCGATAATCTTTGCAAAGCAGGTTTAACAAACTGTAAAAAAGTCACCATAACGGCTACAGGATTACCCGGCAAACCAAAGAAATGGGCATTACCCAACTGACCATAAGTCAGTGGACGACCCGGTTTCATTGCAATTTTCCAGAAGTTGATATTACCCATCTTTCGCAGCGTTGGCTTTATATAATCCGCCTCGCCCACCGAAACACCACCAGAGGTAATTACCACATCTGCCATCTGAGAGGCTTGCTCAAAAGCTTGAGCCACTGCCCCAGGTTGGTCAACAACCACACCCATATCGAGAATTTCAACATCCAACTCAGTCAACATGCCAAAAAGTGTGTAACGGTTGCTGTCATAAATTTGACCATCACCAAGCGTCTCACCGGCACTACGCAGCTCATCGCCTGTTGAGAAAAACGCCACTCTAACCTTGCGCTTAACAGAAATTTCAGCAAACCCAAAAGACGCGATGACACCCAAGTCAGCGGCTTTTATTCGACGACCCGCTTTGA
>Ga0209828_1000240_pt1 | contig 54105 bp, 28 predicted proteins | sample MaitaG_FD_187429 | JGI IMG/M metagenome (GOLD analysis project Ga0209828, IMG submission 187429) | Marine algal microbial communities from Maine, USA - Maine_Asex2 metaG (SPAdes) (version 2) | ecosystem: Host-associated > Algae > Red algae > Unclassified | place: Maine, USA | collected 2015-01-05
GCGTCGGTATCGCTGTGGATGTCGGCAGAGGTGTTTGCGTCGGTATCGCTGTGGATGTCGGCAGAGGTGTTTGCGTCGGTATCGCTGTGGATGTCGGCAGAGGTGTTTGCGTCGGCAGATGTGTTTGCGTCGGTATCGCTGTGGATGTCGGCAGAGGTGTTTGCGTCGGCAGATGTGTTTGCGTCGGCAGAGGTGTTTGCGTCGGCAGAGGTGTTTGCGTCGGTATCGCAGTTGACGTCGCAACCGGTGTTGATGTCGACTGCGGCGGTGATGTCGGTGCAGACGTCGGTGCGGTTTGCGCGGTGGGTGTCGAGCTTGGTATCGGCCCACTACTCGGACTCCCAGAAGACACCGGCTGCGGCGTTGGTGACGGCGGTGGGCTTGAGCTGGAAACTGGCGTGCTGGTTGGGTTCCCCGGGGTCGCGGACGCCGGCGTCGCTGATGTCGGGGTTGCCGATGTCGGGGGTGGCGTCGTCGATGGAGGCGGCGCCGGTGTCGGCGTGACGCTCGGCATCAAGACCCACACGAGCGAGTCGGGCACAACCAGGGTGGGCTCGGTGTCCGGATCGCCATCTGGCTTTGCGACCTCGTCGGCGTGACTCGCGCCATCGCTACCTCCGGCCCCTCCAGCACCGCTACCGCTGCCATCTCCATCACCGCTGCCATCTCCATCACCGCTGCCATCTCCATCACCGCCGCCATCTCCATCACCGCCGCCATCTCCATCACCGCCGCCATCTCCATCACCGGTAGCTCCAGCTCCTACGCCGGGATCGTCATTCGACTCCGAGCCGTCGTGAGCGCGGGCCTCGGTGACGCCAAGGACCTCGTTGTCGATAGCCGAATCGGCAAGCAAGGCGCCGGAAGGCGCCGTCAAAGCGCCTGCGAAGATCGCCCCCGCTGCCAGCATGAGCTGGCCGAATCTGACGAATGCTGTGACAAGCCATCGAGCCCACGCACCGGTGCCGCCGAGCCCTTCAGTCAGCGCCGCCAGCGGCCCACTCGCAGCGGCCAGCCGACCAAGGCCGATGCGAAGAAACGCTCGGACAACAGTCGGGTCAAAATGCGCGCCCTGACACATGGCGATCTCGGTTCGAGCATCCTGAGCACTCATTGGCTGCTTGTAGCTTCGACTACTGGTCATCACGTCATACGCATCGGCGACTGCGACAATTCGACCGGCAAGCGAAATGTCCGTACCAGCAGTGTCGTCGGGATACCCGCGACCGTCCCACCGCAGATGGTGTTCGTGAGCGGCAAGTAACCAATCGCCGAGCCATGGCTGCAGCGGCTCAAGATATGTTGCGGCTTCAGCAGGGTGCGTCTTAAGTAGGGCCCATTCCTCATCGGTCGGCTTGCCTGGCTTGTTGAGAATTTCTGATGGGATCTCGAGCTTGCCGACGTCGTGTAGAAGTGCAGCCCATTGAAGCTTGTCCCGATCACTTCGACTGAGCCCCATCTCCTGGCCGATCAGTTCGCTGTAGGCCCGAACGCGTTCCGAATGCCCGCGCGTGAGGCGGTCGTGGTCGGTAAGCAGGTTGACAAGATCGATGAGGTACTGGCTATGACTTACGTTCGACGAGTCAACATCGAAGTCGGCTCGGGCTCGGCCGACGCGCCGCTCGAGGTCACGGACCGAGCCGGAACGCAGCGCCGATGAGAATCGACTGGGTGCACGATCAGGAAACGTTAACGAGAGCTTCAAAAGCGCAATTGCTGGCAGCAGCCGGCGCGTGTAGCGGTCGACGACCCAATGCATGCCGGCCGCTGCAACGGCCAAAAGCGGCCACCAGATCCACGGCGACATTCCAAGGTCGTCCGGTCCGTAGGACGCCGCACAGAATCGGGCGAACGCGAACGCACAAACCAACGGCACCAGAGCGGCCAGCAAGCGCAAGACAACACCCGCGAATGGGTGTGGTTTCCACGCGCTCGATGCATCCACAACCGCTGTCTGCGTTGGCCCCTTCACAACAACAAGTATCGGCCACAAGCTCGACGATGTGAGTCAAATGACTCAAACCTCTACCCCACCGTAGGTAAGAATGGCCAGTTTGGATATTCGTCGTGGTATTTCAATCTGAGATCGTCGGACTTGAAATTCTCGACACTGCGATCCACGCGAGCAACACGTGCAGCAACCTCGAACGTCTGTACGATTAACAGGTGCTCTCGCAGAACCTGACATTCGTGGCGCAGGATCCGCCACGGCTTTCATGGTTCGCTGCGTGGGACGCCGAAAATCCGGGAGGGCTTGGCGCCGCCTCAGTCGTCGATGTCGACGTCCTCCTCCCAGCCCAACGCGGCGCACGAAAACAATCGGTTGCTGCCCAGCGATTCGCGATACGCGAGGCCATCGATCAGCTTGCGACCCTTAAGCGAGACGACAAAGCAAGTGAAAGCGCGCACGCATGGGCAGCCATCGCCCGGACTGCGCTGTCGTTCATTGCAGCTGGCAAGGTCTTGCCCTGGGTGAGCCCCGACGGCTACGACACGTGGCGCGTCGATCCACTCGATGCGGGCGACCATCAGATGATCGACGACTTGGTTGCTGCGCTTCCAGCAGTCGCGCATGCAACTCCCGGACCTGGGCGCGGTGCAATAAGCGATCCCACCTTCGCCATCCGTTCTGTGTTCGACGCGATCGCCGACAGCTTCCTACGCACGCCAGCAGCGCACCGGATTGGCACACTCAGGTTGTACGCCGATAGCAAACCGACCAAGGTTCCGCACCTGCGACCGTGGGTCAACGACCTCGCTTCAGCCCACTGCTCGACAAGTCGATTGGTGCTGCGCATGCATCCGCCGGTCCAAGACACGCTCCACGACGACGAACCCGGTGCACCCGATTTCGTCGAGGCCGCCGACAAGCCATGGCGAGTCACATTCGCATTGCAATCCAAGTCCGACCCATCGTTGTTGGTCGAGGCACGCGACTACTGGCTGGCCCCAACGGAAGTCATGGACCGGCTTGGACACCAAGCCGAGTCCACCTTGCTGGCAGGCTTGCTCACGGTCACCCGGCTCGTGAAACCATGGTCGGCGCTACTCGACGACGTCGCGCCTACCGAAGGCACGCTCGACGGCGACGACCTTGATGCTTTTCTAGATCAACTCGACGCGCTCGAAGAAGCAGATATTGACGTCCGCTGGCCTTCGGCGCTCGTGGCGCCAAAGCTCAGTCGACAGCTCGTGTTATCAGCCGGAGCGCCAAGCAGTGGCTTGCCGTCAGCACTCAACTTAGAAACACTGCTCGATGTCGACTGGGAGTTTCTGCTCGACGGCATAGCGCTGACCGCCGAAGAGCTCGCCGTATTGGCTGCAGCGAAACGGTCCGTCGTTTCCCTGCGCGGCAAGTGGGTACGACTCGACCGGGACACGCTCAAGAAACTTCAAGCACCTGCGCCATCCATCGGCGTCACAACCGCGCTCGCCGTTGCCCTTGGCGCCGACGTTGACCTTGCCAACGATCCAAACGCAGCAGCCCTTGGCATCGAGCCGGGCGAAACTATTGAACTGCGCATTGTCGGCGCGCTCGACGAACTCGTCATGCGGCTACAGAGTCTTACCGGTGAGCGATTTGCCGAGGAACCCGCCGGACTTCACGCCGAACTCCGCCATTATCAGAAGCGAGGCCTGGCTTGGCTAGCCGACCTCTGCCAGCTCGGGTTTGGCGGCTGCCTGGCCGATGACATGGGGCTCGGCAAGACCATCCAAATACTCGCGCTCCACGCGCAGCGACCCGGGCCCACGCTGGTGATCTGCCCAACATCGCTCATGAACAACTGGGCAAGAGAGGCCCAACGTTTTCTACCCGACGCGGCGGTACGGATCTTCCATGGCGCTTCTCGTTCGCTCGACGACGTTGGCGACAACGAGATCGTGGTCACCAGCTACGGAGTTGTCCGCACCGACGCCACCCGACTTGGCGCAGTCGAGTGGGACGTCGTCGTCGCCGATGAAGCCCAACATGCCAAGAACCCTCGATCGCGCACAGCCAAAGCCATCCGCCAGATCACCCACGGTGTACGCATTGCATTGACCGGTACCCCTGTCGAGAATAATCTGAGCGAACTGTGGTCGATCATTGATTGGTCAGTACCCGGACTGCTCGGCCCTCTTGAGAGCTTTCGTCGCACAATCGCCCTGCCCATCGAACGCGACGGTGACACCCGTGCGACCGAACGCCTCCAACGACTTGTTCAACCGTTCCTGCTACGACGAACGAAGACCGACGAGGGCATCGCTCCAGAGCTTCCCGCCAAGATCGAACGCGACGTCGTTGTGCCGCTATCGGACGAGCAGGTCACGTTGTATCGAGCCACTACCGAGGCGGCGCTCGCTGAGGTGGCCGGTGCCGACGGCATCGACCGGCGTGGACTCATTTTGAAACTACTCACTGGCCTCAAACAGATCACGAATCACCCCGCTCAGTATTTGGGCGAGCCTGGACCCCTCAACGCCCGCTCGGGCAAACTCGACGCGCTCGACGACCTGTTGTCGACCGCCATTGGAGCCGGTGAGGCGACCTTGGTATTTACCCAGTACGTGGCAATGGCAGAGCTCATCGTGTCCCACCAGGCTGCACTTGGGCGTCGCATTGCGCTGCTGCACGGCGGGCTTTCGATCAAGGCGCGTCAAGCTCTAGTCGATAGCTTCCAGGCAGGCGATCTCGATGTCCTCGTGTTATCACTCAAGGCGGGCGGAACGGGCCTCAACCTGACCGCTGCGACCAATGTCGTGCACTACGACCGATGGTGGAACCCAGCAGTAGAGGACCAAGCCACCGACCGCGCGTATCGGATCGGTCAGACCAAGGCAGTTACGGTTCACCGGATCATCACCGAAGGCACCGTTGAGGACCGCGTCGCTGATCTGCTCACTGCCAAACGCAAGCTCGCGGCGTCGGTTACCGGCGCAGGCGAAAGCTGGATTGGCAACCTCGATGACGACGACCTCGCCGAGCTCGTTGAGCTCTCGGTCAAGTAGGCGCTATGGCAAAGATCCGACAATTCGGCAACACATGGTGGGGCAAGGCCTGGCTCGAAGCGCTCGAGCAGCGGGCCCTTGTTGATCCGAACCGCCTGCCGCGGGGCCGCACCTATGCGCGCCAGGATCGTGTTCAAGATCTTGAACTCTCCCCCGGTTTGCTGCGCGCCAAAGTCTGGGGAAATGACCCGTACAACACCACGTTGTCGCTGCGGGTTCTGAGCGACAGTGAATGGGACCAGGTTCTCGACACCGTTATGGAGCGCGCAAGCAATGTCGCTGCGTTGCTCGCTGGCGAAGTCCCTGCTGAGATTGGCGCATCGGTACTGCCCGATCGAGGCGAGCTTGGCCCCGACTGCTCATGCCCCGACTCAGCTGAGCCTTGCAAACATGTCGCCGCGCTTTGTTATATCGCCGCTGACCTTTTCGACGCAGACCCGTTCGCAATCTTGACGTTGCGCGGTCGTGGACGCGACGCCGTGCTGACCGAGGTTCGCGCCCGTCGCAGTCAACGGCTGGGCGTGGAACTCACCCCGTCAAGCGATCACCCTCGTGGACCCGACCCTGGTACCTCTGCAGCACAGGCATTCAAGCGCGAGCCGACCCCGATGGCACGGTCCCCGCGGTTGGGAGCGCACCCGGGTGAGATGGTTCCACTTGCCGTGGCGCCCAGCGCTGACGCCGGTATTGATTGCAACGAGCTCGTCGCTCTCGTCGATGATGCGGCCAAACGAGCGTGGTCCATGTTGGCCGGCGGGACCGACAGCGGGCTTAACCTCACGGTCGGTGCTGACCTCGTACGAAGGGCCGCAGCGGGCGACACTGATGCAGTGGCCGAGGCGACCGGGCTTGACCGGAACGAGTTGCAGGCGGCTGTGGCGGCGTGGAGGTTGGGAGGAGAGGCGGGCTACCGAGTCCACATCAGCACGCAGACGTGGGAACCCGCCGCATTAGAACCCGCCCGACAAGCACTTGGGGACCAGGCCAAGGTGCGGGCGAACGCGGTCAGCTTGGGCACGACGCAGCTACGAATGGCCGAGGACAAACGCTGGTGGCGTTTCGTGGCAGACGACACGCTCGGTTGGTTAGTCGCCGATGGTCCCGCCGATGACCCTGCTGACCTGTTGTCCAATACCTAGCGGAGCACTAGCCCGCTGGACGCGGGGTGTCCCGCTCATGTTCGGCGAGCAACTTAACCAGCAGCCACAATCTCACCACGGTTTGAACGCCAAAGGAACTCGGCGCCGACAACCAACACAAACGTGATGATTCCCATGCCAGCGAGCGTCTGGCGTAGACCAACTGCGTCGGCGAGCAGACCAAGCGGGTACGACACCAATCCGAACGCACTAAAGCCCAAGCCAAGCAGCGACTGAATACGTCCATGAAAGTCGCTGCTGCTCAGACTCAGCGCGAGGGTTGCGTTCATTGACTGGAAACCGGCAGTCGACGCTCCCACGAGTACTGCGGCAATCAACGCCACGTTGAACGTGGGCGCCCAGCTCATGAAGATCAGACCAGCAGCGAGTGCGATGCCAGATACCACCTGCACGCGAGGCCCCTGTGTCAAGACAGTACGTGCGACACCCACACCCGCCGCCAGTCCACCACATGCACCCACGAGCGACAACAAGGCGAAGCCTTCGGAGCCGCGGCCATAAAAGTCCTCGGCGACGCTCGGCAGAAAGGCGATGTACGGAAACCCGACCATGGTTACAAGGATCGCGAGAAGCACCACGAGCCCGACTGACCGCTCGCTGCGCGCGTATCGAACGCCGTCGGCCATCTCGGCGAGCGGAGCGCGACGTTTACGGTCAGGGTTCGGTAGGCCTTCGTCGAGAAACAGGAAGCAGATCACGGCGAGCACGCTTAACGCTGCGCTGAACAGATAGATACCGGCAAAGCTCAGCCATGCCACACCCAAGAACACGCCGGCCAGCGCAGGGCCAATCACGCGGTTGCTGTTCATCGAAATCTGAGCTAGTGCAACTGCGTTTGGAATCAGCTTGGGACCCACGATGTCGATGGTGAACGCCATACGTGCTGGCACCAGCGTGGCAAACGCGATCGCCTGTGCAGCCGATACGACGATCAGCATCCAGAACCGCGTTATCTCAAACACTTCAGCAAGACCGAGCAGCGCGTTACTGAGTGCCAAGAACGCCGTGGCGCTCACCAGCACGATCCGTTTGGGGACGCGGTCGGCAAGAACGCCGCCAATCGGGGTCATGACGACGGACACCAGACCAAAGGCGAGGGTGACAAGTCCGAGCGCCGCGTTGGTTCCACCCAGTTCTTTGGCGAGCGCGCCACGGGCGACGATGCCGCTGAAGATCGACAAGTAGTAGAGAAAGGTTCCGAACCAGATGATCCGGAATGCGGGAATCGAAAACGATGCGAGGGTCGGCGTACGCGTCGCAGCGGGCGAGGTTGGTTCGCCGTTCGATTCGACGGTGTCTGATGTCTCCGCTGCCATTACAGCTTGAGGCTAGGTTGGGCTATCCCAGGGTCAACACACCCGAGGCATCCAGGTCACCCTGCACGCCAATGGCTTCTTCGGTCGTCATCGATGCTGCGGCGCCAACATCGATGACCTTGCCCCACGTGCGGGCGCCATCGGCAGTCTTGAGCGCGCAAAGGCCAACTTCGGGCCCTTCGGCATTGTGCATGACCGTGTAGGCCTCAATGGTGACGGCCCCGGTGTGGTCTTCAGCAACTGCGGTGACTGGCACCTGATCGACGATGTCTTGCACATCAGCGGCGCCGTAGCCATTTGGCGCAGGCTCGGTCGAGTACAGACCAATTGCGTGCTTGGTGAGAAAGCCGCCGTTGGCGCTGACGAGTCCGATCGAACCGGCGTCGTCGCGCAGAACATTGACCATTGTTGCTATGGAGTGCGTCACATAGTTGTTGAGCGGCCCGCCTGCAAAGGTCAATCCACCGGTTTGTGTGAGTAGGCGGTCCTCGCCAAATCCGAGCGACTCGGCGCCGACCTGCACCGCAGACGGAAAGCACGAGTACAAATCGATGTGTGCCACGTCCTCGGTTCCGACGCCGGCCATCGAGAACAGCTTCTTGCCGGCTTCTCGAATAGCGGGTGAGGAATGCAGGTCCCGCCGCTCCGAAACTGCATAGGTGTCGTGCGCATCGGTGCCAGCCCATGGAAAGACCCATCGGTCACGGGGTACGTCTGCTGCTTCGGCTGCTTCGGCAGAACAAAGCAGCACCGCCGCTGCTTGGTCCAGATCCCAGTTCGAGTTCATTGCTTTGGTGTAAGGAAAGCCGACCATTCGATTCGAAGCGGACCCTTCGCGAATCTCCGCCGCCGTCATTGGCGTACGAGTCCAAGCGTATTCGTTTGCGACCGCCCGTTCATTGAACGTTGCCCAAAGTTTGGCGAGCCGGTCACGATGTTGATCGATCGACTCGCCTCGTGCATGACGAATCGCCGAGTCAAAAAGTGGATAGAAGTGAATCGGCATCTCCATGCCGCGCGATTGCTCAAAGTCGGTCTGCATGGACACGTCGGCGCCGAACATTTCGTCGGGCGTGACATCGACCTGTTTGGTGAACGGAACCGTCATCTCGGCGCGTCGTTGTCGACGGCGACTCCATATTGTTTCGGCACCACAAAAGACTGCGCTGTTGATCTCGCCGCGAGAGATACGCAAGGCAAGAGCGTTCAGATACGACTGGGGAGTGTTCCCTCCGTTTGCCGACAGCGACGTGCGCGCAGCCGTTGCGCCTACTCGATCGGCGACAAGGCGCCCGGGGTCGGTGTACTTCCATGCACCTTGGACCACGCCAACGTGGTCCAGCTGGCCGAGTAGCGCTGGGGCGCCAGCGTCGGCCGCAGCAGCGAGCACTACCTGTTCCATTAGCGCAACGGCCTCGTGCGCTTCGGCAAGGTCGTCGGGACGTTGCATTGCTTGCGCCACACCAACAACAACCGGGGTTCGCGGATCAATAGTCATGAGCGTGAAGATAGTCGCGGACCCCAGTTCAGCCCTTGTCCTTTCGAGCCATCGTCGATGTCGATACCGTTTTGGCGTTGAATTGGAATAACATTCTTGTTATGTTTCGCGTTAGAAGAGGCGCGAGCTACGAATCGTGTCCCGATGGTTCGCTTGGATCTCGTCCCTGCTGTTCAGGGCCGATGATCTCGCGGGCCCTATGTCGTCTCCAGCATCGGCGTAGGGCCCCAACTCGATCGAACGCACGGGCTCGGTAGAAATGGCGGGTTTAATATCCAGTCCAATGGGTACCAGACGACCTGAACTGACCTCTACTCCGTTCGAACTGCAAACATAGATGCATGAGCGCGCCGTATCGAGAAGCCATAACGGCGGTCGAGCGACGCAGCGTGGGGCGAGCGTCGCACGATCGACGGCGTCTGGAACACGCGATAGGCGAACGGCTGACAAAAGCTGACCTTGCTCGTATGGTTCGTTTGCTACGCCAGAACGCACGACTCACGATCAACTTTCATCCCGACCGACGAGACCGCAACGGCACGACCGTTGCCGCTGGCCTGGTGGCAACCGGCCAGTATCTGCCGCAATCGATCACCGGTATTTCAAATGGAGGCCGCTCAGCGGTTCTCGGCGGCGACCGCCCACGATGGGAACGATCATTGTTCGGCCCGGTGTACGACAGCGAAGCCGCGCTGGGTCCGGTCTACGGCGCCCTCGACGTGACATGTGATCCCCACGGGGGATCACCCCGCTTTGGGTCGTCGTTCGCTGTTTTGACCGATGATTGTTTTGACCGCGCAACGTTTTGTGTGGGCGACAGCCATCTCGGCCCAGCTGACGTTGGCACCGCCCGCGAGATGACATCGATTCTTGCGGGGCTATTCGAACAAGGCGCAACCGGACACTCGCTCGACCGTCGGCTCAGTGTGGCTGAACTCGTCGCGATGATCGCTGACGGCGAGAAAGTGACCCAGCCGGCACGGTCGCTTGATGGCTACATCGAGGCACAGGTTCACGGCGGCGTCTCGCTGCGCGATGACATCGACGCGATCGTGTTGGATCCATGCTTTCGAGACACCACCACCGAAGCTCACCTCGCCAACGCATGCGCTGAGTTCGACATCGCGCTGTCGTGGCATAACGGTTCCGCCCTTGCCGCCGATTGTTTTCCGACCGATTTTCGGGGGCCGGCAATACGACCACTCGCACAGCGGATTGCCCCCGCGAACGGCATTGTTACTGCCGCGACGATTGGCCGTAGCGCACGTGAGATTGCGTACTCACCGCCGAGTCCGTTCGGCGATGCGCCAGATAGCCCTCTGCAACTGCACAAGAAGCTGTGGCATTGCCTGCTTCGCTTTGGCGACGACGCCCGCTAAACCCGCAAAGTCCCGTGGCCTGGGGAGTCGTCGCTACGCAACGTTGCGAACTCGACGCCTGTGCCAACTGCGCCAGCAATGTCGGCCAGCGCGTTGAACTGGACCCCGTGATCTAAGACCGTGTCGATGAACTCCTCGAAGGCCAAAAGACGATGACCGCGCCCGATCACTTGCGGGTGCAGTACCAACGTGAGTACGCCTGCATGTAGCTCTCGTGCCATCCAACGTACGTCGCCTAGCCAGTTCGAAAACATGTCCTGGGGACGCGCCAGCCCCGGCATGATCATGCGACGGAACGCAACGAACTCAAGGTAGGGATAGTCGTCGTTAGCCCACGACCACGGCAGCTCGATTAAGTCTGATTCGCTGCCCCACTGCGCAGGGCCCTTATCGGGGAGTTCGTCGCCAACCCGGACTCGATACGGACGGTAGTCATCGCCCATGAGCGACGAGTCGTACTGCACTTCGTGCTCAATTAACAGCTCGATGGTCTGATTCGTGAGATCGCCAGCGGGTGCGCGGTAGCCGATCGGCCGACTATCTGTCAGCTTCTCGATCAGCTCGATCGACCGTGTCATAGCGGCTCGTTCGTCGTCGAGAGACTGCAACGCGTTCATTTCGTGGGCATAACCATGCAACCCGACCTCACAACCAGCATCGACGACCATGCGGCACACGTCGGGATAGGTCTCGATAGTGTGCCCAGGAATAAAGAAGGTAGCTGGCAGCGAGCGCGACGCAAGGAGTCGCAATATTCGGGGTACGGCGATTGCACCAAACTCGCCTCGCGAAACTGGTGCTGGTGTGACCATCTTGCGCATCATCCACAACGATGGGCCGTCGAAGTCAAAGGACAGGCACGCGTGGCCAGCGGAGTTCGGTTCAGTGAGACGCTGTGAAACGGTCATCAGTTCACTCTTTCACGCTCCGAACACAAAATGCCATCTACAGTGTGTTCGCTTGACTGAGGGGGAAAAGCTGCGCGGGTATAACGAGTCCACGGGCAAGGCGGCAGCCAACCTGCTTGCCGCGCTTGCCATTGGAGTGTTGCAACTCGGCGTTGCGATCTCGCTTGCAACGCTCATCTTCACCGGCCCACTCGCCGATGGCGCCGGTCGCGCTGCCGCGAGCTTTCTGTTAGGGACGGCGGTGGTGTCGGGTCTCGTTGGGCTCTCGAGCAAAATGTCGATCGTAATTTCCGGTGCCCAGGACACCGCCGCGATTGTTGCCGCAGCCGTTGCCGCCTCAATTGCGTCGTCGCCCAAACTTGGCGCTGACGAAGCCGTACCCACGGTCGTGGTCATGATCGCTTTGTCAACGCTGCTTACTGGACTGGCATTCTGGACCATCGGCAAACGCGGTCTAAGCGACTTTGTGCGATACCTGCCGTTCCCAGTCATAAGCGGGTTTACCGTTGGCACCGGCTGGCTGCTGTTCCGAGGCGGCATCGAGGTCATGCGAGGCTCGCCGATCGAATTTCAGTCCATCGGCGAGCTGTTTGGGTGGTCGGAATTCAAGTTTCTCTTGCCTGGCCTCGCGCTCGTGGCGGTCATGATCGTGGTGGTCCGCGGCCCGCTTCCGAACACGCTCGTCAGCGTGGCCATTCTGAGCGGCGCAGTCATATTCCATCTCGTTGGACGGTCGCTATCCAGTGCGTCGGCTCTAGAAAACGGCGGCTGGCTAATCGGCCCCTTCGAAGCGGAATCAGGATGGACGCCCATACAGCCGAGCGACCTTACGGCCACGAATTGGGGAGTGATGTTCAACAACGCGCTACCCATCGTCGCCATTGTTGCGGTCTCAGTAATTGGGCTACTCCTAAACCTGAGCGGACTTGAGAACGGACCTGATCTTGAGATCGACTTGAACAACGAGATTCGCACCGCCGGTGTCGCCAACCTGCTGACCAGCGCCACCGGTGCGCTTGTCGGCTACCACCTCATTGGCGACACCGTCCTCGCTCGCCAAATCGGTGCCCGTGGCCGAGTTGTTCCGCTGACCATCGCGGGACTCGCTATTGGCATCTTCCTTCTCGGCAGCGATCTGATTGCCCTCATGCCCCGTGCGATCGCCGGGGGTGTTCTCGCTGGGCTTGGCGTCACGCTCCTCATCTCATGGGTGACCACCTCGCTGCCACGCATGCAGGTGACCGATCGAATGCTCAGCGCACTCATCCTGGCAATCATTGCCCTACTTGGAGTCCTCGAAGGTGTAAGCGTTGGAGTCCTCGTCGCCGCAGTGTTGTTCATTGTGAACTACGGCCGCACCAACCCGGTCCGCTACACGATCGACGCTGCTGGCAGAAGCAATGTGGATCGAAGCCCCGGAGAGCGGCAAATCCTGTCACAAGCGGCCGGGTCGATTCTTGCGTTCGAACTGCAGGGATACCTGTTCTTTGGCTCCACGACCAAACTACTCGCCGACGTGCGCCGTCAAGTTGGCGACTCCGGCGGCATCGAACAGTGCGAGTACATCATCGTCGACTTTGCCAGGGTTACGGGCATCGACTCGACTGCGACAACCGGATTCGCCACTTTCTCGCGGCAGCTCGATGGCGACGGCCCACAGATCGTGTGGACCGGGCTGAAGCCAGAGATTCACGATGCGCTGGCTCGCGAGTTTGACATCAGCGCTCATCGAGACCTGGACCATGCAATCTCATGGTGTGAAGATCAGCTTCTGGCAACCCGGTCTGCCCATGACGTTGCTGGCCCCTCAGAGAGCCTCTTGACCCCAGAACTACAGTTCGTGATGCCCAAGCGCGAGGTGCGCGCTGGCGAAACGCTCATCGCTATGACGGACACAGACCGACACGTCTATTTCGTGATGACCGGCAAGCTCACCGCGTGGATCAAGAACGACGAAGGCCAGCTGATTCGTATTCGTCAAGTGCTGCCGGGTGCGGCTCTCGGCGAGATCGCCTTCTGCACCGGCGCAGCGCGAACCGCCACCGTGGTTGCTGACACCGATGCCACGCTGCTCGTGATGAGCCGTCAGTCGTTCGATGCGCTCGTTCTTGAGAACCCGCAAGCCGCCATTGCGTTCCAAGAAGCACTTCTGTCGCGCCTTGGCCAACGGGTCTCATCGACATCGGCACTCGTCCGCGACCTACTTCACTAGTCATTGCCTGAACTACGGTCAGGGCATGAGTCGACGAATTGTTGTTACGGGCGCCGGCCGAGGTATTGGCCTCGGCGTCGCAAAGAAGCTGATTGCCGAAGGGCACGAAGTCTGGGGCACCGCCCGACAGCCCGAAGCCGCAACCGAACTCGAGGCGGCCGGCGCAGCAGGAATACTGACGCTCGATGTCGGCGACACCGGTTCGATTGAGGCCTTTGGGCTTGACCTGAGCACGAGGGTCGACACCATCGACACGCTGATCAACAACGCTGGCATGACATCGGTCGACCTTGGTGTCGATCGTCGCGCCCAAGGTCCTCTGCAAACGACCAAAGAGGTCGTGCTCCGCCAAATTGAAGTCAACTCTGTCGGGCCGATGCTGGTCACCCAGGCCGTTCGACCTCTCCTCGGCAACGGCACCGACCCAACGGTGTTGAACATCTCATCACAGCTCGGATCCATGGTCGTTGGCGCCAAGATGCCGTTCGACGTTGGTTACAACTCCTCAAAGTCAGTTATGAACATGATTACGGTCATGTCAGCGACAGCAGACCCCGACGTCACCTACGTGGCTTTGCACCCCGGCTGGGTACAAAGCGACATGGGTGGGCCAAAGGCGGCCATCTCGGTGGACGAGTCAGCCACCGGCATCGTCACGACGCTTACGAGTCTTTCCAACACCGACTCGGGCCGCTTCGTCAACATCGACGGCACCGACCACCCCTGGTAGCTTGCCAGCGTTACTCCACTCCGTTCGGGGCGACGTTCGTCGCACATGGCTGCAGCCGGTGTCACTCCACTCCGTTCGGGGCGACGTTCGTCGCACATGGTTGCAGCCGGTCCGGTCGGCTCGTCCCTCGCCTCCACCCGCTCGTCCCTCGCTCCTAGCCCGCGGGGCGGGACTGTAGACCTGCAAATTGTCGACAGCATTCGGAGCGCAGCGACGAATGCGTCCTACCCCCGTTAGGGGCGACGTTCGTCGCATATGGTTGCAGCCGGTGTCACTCCACTCCGTTCGGGGCGACGTTCGTCGCACATGGCTGCAAACCTCTCGGGTCGGCTCGTCCCTCGCCTCCGCCCGCTCGTCCCTCGCTCCTAGCCCGCGGGGCGGGACCGTAGACCGGCAAATTGTCGACAGCATTCGGAGCGCAGCGACGAATGCGTACTACCCCTGAACGGAGTGGTGGGAAACAGATACGGGCCCAGCACATGCCGGGCCCGTATCTCAATTGGCGGAAGGTATGGGATTTGAACCCATGGAGACGTTGCCGCCTCAACGGTGTTCGAGACCGTCCCTTTCGTCCGCTCAGGCAACCTTCCGCCAGCGATGGTAGCCCGAATTTCTCGACACGCTCGAAAACTATGTACTGGATGCTTGTTGTGTCGGAGCGAGGGACGAGCGGGTGGAGGCGAGGGACGAGCCGACCGGACCGGCTGCAACCATGTGCGACGAACGTCGCCCCGAACGGAGTGGTGAGACACAGCTAGGAGCGAGGGACGAGCGGGCGGAGGCGAGGGACGAGCCGACCCGAGAGGTTTGCAGCCATGTGCGACGAACGTCGCCCCGAACGGAGTGGTGAGACACAGCTAGGAGCGAGGGACGAGCGGGCGGAGGCGAGGGACGAGCCGACCGGACCGGCTGCAGCCATGTGCGACGAACGTCGCCCCGAGGGCTAGGAGGCGAGGGACGAGCCGACCGGACCGGCTGCAACCATGTGCGACGAACGTCGCCCCGAACGGAGTGGTGAGATACTGGGCAAGGGTGCCTAGTCAGCGGGTGTCGCGGTGCATGGGCCGGATGCCTCATCGGGATAAGGCGGCAGAGCCAGGGGGACCAATTCGGGGACAGCGCCTCACGCACGGGTGCCCATCATCCGACGGAACATCAAGATGATGCGGCAACCCGACTCAAGCATAAGAGATCAACTTCACCAGGTCGTTGCTGCTGAAGGTCCCGGCATCGACGTGACTGCCGACCGCTTCGGTTGCGGTGCGAGCGATGAGCGCGAACGTCGCGCGTGCGCGCTCTACCTATGGCTTCTCGGTCCAACGACCAAGCAGCTCGCGACAACATGCCCGTGCGGAAATCCGCCTAGCTAATCCAGCCCTTTACCTTTTCAATGGTCTCCAGGCGGTCGGGACCGACCGGATTTATCGACAACCGTGTCACGCCCGACTCTTTGTAGGCCTCAATCCGATCGCGGACCCAACCCTCGTCACCGACCATTGCAGTCGACTTCAAAAAGTCGGCTGGCACGGCTGCCTCAGCTGAGTCTTTCTGTCCGCTCAGATACAGATCCTGAATCTGTTCGGCTTCGGCTTCGTAGCCGTACTTTCGGAAGATGTTGTTGTAGAAGTTCTTGTCTTTTGCTCCCATGCCCCCGACATAGAGCGCCGTCATCATGCGGCCGCCGTTGCGAATCTTGTCCGCCGTCGCTTCGTCACAGATCGCCAGGCTGCCACCAGCAACCACCTCGAGCGGCGCCCGGCCTTCAGCGCGTTTGTGGTCGCCTGCTGCAAGGTCGTCACCCCATACCTGACGCGCTCGTTCTGGGTGGTAGAAGACCGGCAGCCAACCGTCAGCCAGCTCGGCCGTCAGCTCGACGTTCTTTGGCCCAAGACTCGCAATGTAGATCGGGATGTCTTCACGAACCGGATGATTGATCAGCTTGAGGGGTTTGCCCAGTCCAGTTCCTTGATCGGCGGGAAGCGGCAGCGGATACATGGGCCCATCGGCTTCGAGGCGTTCGCGGCGCCATACCTTGCGGCAGATATCGATTGTCTCTCGAGTCGCCTGCAACGGACGCTTGTATGGCTGGCCATGCCACCCCTCGATCACCTGTGGTCCCGACGCGCCCAGGCCGAGCGTAAAGCGGCCACCTGACACGGCGTCGAGCCCAGCAGCCGTCATGGCCACGAGCGTTGGTGTCCGGCTGTAGAGCGGCAAAATTCCTGATGCGAGCTCGACCGTCTCGGTCTTTGCCGCCAGGTAGCCGAGTATTGACACAGCATCAAAGCTGTAGAGCTCGGCAACCCAGATCATGTCGATCCCGGCGCGTTCTAGATCAGCGGCATCGTTTGCTGCCTGGACGGGGTCGCCCATGTAGTTCAGTGACATCGAAAGCTTCATGCGTCAACTCTTGCAGGTCTCGCTGGGTTAAGTGAAGTGCAGTCGCTCAGTTTCATTCGATCGACATTCCTGGTGAGCCGATAGCAGCAATCGATGCTGCGACCAGCTCACCAGAGCGTTGGTGGCGTTCCTACATGGACGGGGCGGGCCTAGGAGGCCTGCCTCCGAGCGTCGTCGTAACCAGCCACGTCGTCGTCACCCTTTCGACGGCGCCGGCCAGCAAGGACGAAGCCCGCCCCAACAATCAGCAGCAACGAGCCGAGTGCCGCCAACCGCACCGAGTTGGACCCGGTGTAGGCCAACGGGCCCGTCGGGCGGTCCGTAGTGGAAGCCGGTGCATCGTTGTCACGCGTCGTGTTCGTTCCCGTGTTGTTCGGGAATCCATTGAAAGTAGGAGGTTGGACTGTCGTGGTTGTCGTGGTAGTTGATGCAGTGATCGTCACCTCAGCGACGTCGCTGTCGTCTTCGTCGCCACCCGAGTTATCGAGGACGTCGTCGACAATTGGATCACTTGTGGTGTCGCCCAACTGCGAATCGATGTCCTCAAGGCCGAGCAGCTGGCTCGTGTCAGGGTGGATCGCCGTGGCCGCACTCAGCCCGGCAATGTTCTGGAACGTGCCAACCGTGTTCAGGCTCGCCGTGATCTCAACCATCATCGATTCACCCGGACCGATAGGCCCGGCGATTTCCATGGTGGCTGTGCCATCCAGGTTGTCAACCCAGTCCTCGTCCACCAGCGTCATTTCTGATGGCAAGTGATCGGTCACCACGATGTCGATCGCAGAAGCCGTTCCTTGGTTGATGACCTCAATGCTGAACGTATGCAGTGATGGATTCACCGTGAGTACCGATGTCACCAACATCTTTCGTAGCGCCAGGTCCAACTGCAACGGAACGCCGTCGTAGTGCGACAGATCGTCATCGGCGACTGGGTCTGCGCCAGGAACAACAAGGAACGTGCCCGGAGCATCTGGATCTTCGAATGCCGGCATGGCCGACACTGAACCAACGTTGACGTAATCCTGGTCGCCAGCGATGCCGCTGCCAGTGCAGGTGACCGATGCGCCAAGCAGAAGCAGCGCCACGCTCGCAGTTCCATCGCCACAGTCAACGTCGACGTTCTGGTCGTCGCCGACCTCAATGTTGACAAGCGGTAGATCACCGGTGTTGGTGACGACATAGGTCCACTCGACGGGGTCACCCGCCAAGATCGGCTCACCGGGAGCCGTGTCGCTATCGACGCCGTTGGTTGCCTTCTCAAGCTGGATTGCTGGCTCTCCGCCCTGGTAGCGAGATGGGTCGCTGTCGCTAACCGGATCGGTGCCTGGTAGTGGTTTGTAGGTTCCCGGATTGTCAGGATCTGCCTCAGCTGGCTGCCCGGTGACTGAGCCAGTATTGACGTAGGGGCCTTCGGTGGCGATGCCAGCGGCGGTGCACACGTGAGTGGCTCCAGGCAACAGGACAGCGATCGACGATCCGCCGAGACCGCAATCGACGGCTTCACCCTGATCATCGGAAACGATGATGTTCATCAGCGGCGTGGTCGACGTATTGACCACGACGTAGGTCCACGTCACCGGAGAACCAACGTCAACGATTGGCCCAGGAACCTGATCGGCATCCTGACCATTCGTTGACTTCTCAATCGCAATGCCACTGTCGTTGCTGACATAGTGCGAGGGATCCTCGTCAGTGACCGGATCCTGACCCGTGGGCTCGAACGCCGCAGGGTCGGTCGGCCAGCTATCAGGATCGTTTGGATCGCAGCAGCCGTCAGTCGGGTTGGTTGGCTGCACCGGCGTGCCGGTGACATCACCAACGTTGCGATAGGAGCCGAGGCCAGCCACACCCGTTGCAGTACATGTCGCGTCTTGACCGGGTACAAGTAGCGCAATGGTGTTGCCGCCGCCGCACTGAACAGTGACCGTCGGGTCGTCGTCGCCAACGACCAGGTCGGCCAGCGGGACGTTGCCGGTGTTGGCTACAACGAAGGTCCAGGTCACCGTGTCGCCCGGCGCAACGATCGGCCCAAACGGCGTGTCGGCATCTTCGCCGTTGGTCGCCTTCTCAATATCTACGCCAGCGTCGGCGCCGAAGTAGTTAGAAGGATCATCATCAGTAACTTCGCCAACCCCAGGGATCGGCGTGAGTTCGCCGGTGGTTGGATCTTCGATGGCTGGCGTGCCGGTCACCAATCCAATGTTGGTGTACTGACCATCGCCGGCGATGCCGGTTGCGGTGCAGTAGTGGGTTGCGCCAGTCATCAGTTCAGGAATCGTGTTCGTTCCATCACCGCAATCGACCGCTTCACCCTGATTGTCGGTCACGACCAGGTTGATCAGTGCGGTTTCGGACGTGTTGGTTACTTCGTAGCTCCACGTAACCGTGTCGCCAATATCGACGACAGGTCCCGGTGTTGCGTCGGCGTCGACACCATTCGTTGACTTTTCAATTATCACCGATCCGTCGTGTGCCACATAGTGCGACGGATCATCATCAGCCACACCATCTTGGCCAGTCGGCTCATAGCTATCGGGATCCAAAGGATCAGAATTCGGGTCGTTCAACTGGGCTGGCGTACCCGAGACATCAGCAATGTTCTCGTACTGACCAAGCACAGCGGTACCGGTCGCGGTGCACGTCACTTCATCAGAAGGCAGCAGCAACGCAATCGTGTTGCTACCAGCACCACAATCCACGCTCACGAGCGGATCGTTGTCAGTCACAGTGAGATCGATCAAGGCGACATCACCCGTGTTCGTCACGACATAGGTCCAGGTAACGGTGTCACCCGGTGACAGGATTGGCCCGGTTGCGGTGTCGGCGTCTTGGCTATTGGTTGCCTTCTCGACCTCAACACCAGGGTCTGCACCCAGGTAGTTCGAAGGATCGTCGTCGCCGACGTCCTCGGCGCCAGGCACCGGCATGTAGCCACCGTTGGTTGGATCTGGAATACCCGGCGTGCCGGTCACCGATCCAATGTTGGTGTACTGACCATCGCCGGCAATGCCGGTTGCGGTACAGACATGCGTGCTGCCTGCAACCAACAACGCAATCGTGTTGCTACCAGCACCACAGTCAACAGCTTCTCCCTGATCGTCAGTAACGATGAGATCGACCAGCGCGGTGTCCGAGGTGTTCACCACGGTGTAGGTCCAGGTCACTGGATCACCAACATTGAGCACCACACCAGGAGCGGTGTTGGCGTCATCGCCGTTGGTTGTCTTCACAATCAGAACCGAACCGTCATGCGCCACATAATGCGACGGATCATCATCAGCCACACCATCTTGGCCAGTTGGCACATAACTGTCTGGATCCGAAGGATCCGCTGCTGGATCGTCGAGCTGAGCTGGCGTACCCGAAACATCAGCAATGTTCTCGTACTGACCAAGCACAGCGGTACCCGTTGCAGTACACGTCACTTCATCAGAAGGCAACAACAACGCAATCGTGTTGCTACCAGCACCACAATCCACGCTCACGAGCGGATCGTTGTCAGTCACAGTGAGATCGATCAAGACGACATCACCCGTATTCGTCACGACATAGGTCCACGTCACCGTGTCACCCGGCGCAAGAATTGGACCCGTCACAACATCTGCATCGACAGTGTTCGTTGCCTTCTCAATATCTACGCCAGCGTCGGCACCAAAGTAATTCGAAGGATCATCATCAGTAACTTCGCCAACCCCAGGGATCGGCGTGAGTTCGCCGGTGGTTGGATCTTCGATGGCTGGCGTGCCGGTCACCAATCCAATGTTGGTGTACTGACCATCGCCGGCGATGCCGGTTGCGGTGCAGTAGTGGGTTGCGCCAGTCATCAGTTCAGGAATCGTGTTCGTTCCATCACCGCAATCGACCGCTTCACCCTGATTGTCGGTCACGACCAGGTTGATCAGTGCGGTTTCGGACGTGTTGGTTACTTCGTAGCTCCACGTAACCGTGTCGCCAATATCGACGACAGGTCCCGGTGTTGCGTCGGCGTCGACACCATTCGTTGACTTTTCAATTATCACCGATCCGTCGTGTGCCACATAGTGCGACGGATCATCATCAGCCACACCATCTTGGCCAGTCGGCTCATAGCTATCGGGATCCAAAGGATCAGAATTCGGGTCGTTCAACTGGGCTGGCGTACCCGAGACATCAGCAATGTTCTCGTACTGACCAAGCACAGCGGTACCGGTCGCGGTGCACGTCACTTCATCAGAAGGCAGCAGCAACGCAATCGTGTTGCTACCAGCACCACAATCCACGCTCACGAGCGGATCGTTGTCAGTCACAGTGAGATCGATCAAGGCGACATCACCCGTGTTCGTCACGACATAGGTCCAGGTAACGGTGTCACCCGGTGACAGGATTGGCCCGGTTGCGGTGTCGGCGTCTTGGCTATTGGTTGCCTTCTCGACCTCAACACCAGGGTCTGCACCCAGGTAGTTCGAAGGATCGTCGTCGCCGACGTCCTCGGCGCCAGGCACCGGCATGTAGCCACCGTTGGTTGGATCTGGAATACCCGGCGTGCCGGTCACCGATCCAATGTTGGTGTACTGACCATCGCCGGCAATGCCGGTTGCGGTACAGACATGCGTGCTGCCTGCAACCAACAACGCAATCGTGTTGCTACCAGCACCACAGTCAACAGCTTCTCCCTGATCGTCAGTAACGATGAGATCGACCAGCGCGGTGTCCGAGGTGTTCACCACGGTGTAGGTCCAGGTCACTGGATCACCAACATTGAGCACCACACCAGGAGCGGTGTTGGCGTCATCGCCGTTGGTTGTCTTCACAATCAGAACCGAACCGTCATGCGCCACATAATGCGACGGATCATCATCAGCCACACCATCTTGGCCAGTTGGCACATAACTGTCTGGATCCGAAGGATCCGCTGCTGGATCGTCGAGCTGAGCTGGCGTACCCGAAACATCAGCAATGTTCTCGTACTGACCAAGCACAGCGGTACCCGTTGCAGTACACGTCACTTCATCAGAAGGCAACAACAACGCAATCGTGTTGCTACCAGCACCACAATCCACGCTCACGAGCGGATCGTTGTCAGTCACAGTGAGATCGATCAAGACGACATCACCCGTATTCGTCACGACATAGGTCCACGTCACCGTGTCACCCGGCGCAAGAATTGGACCCGTCACAACATCTGCATCGACAGTGTTCGTTGCCTTCTCAATATCTACGCCAGCGTCGGCACCAAAGTAATTCGAAGGATCATCATCAGTAACTTCGCCAACCCCAGGGATCGGCGTATAACCGCCGTCGCCGTCTGGTTCTGCAGGTTGACCAGTCACGTCACCCACGTTTGAGTACTGACCGTCGCCTGCAACACCGGTTGCGGTACAGACATGCGTCTCGCTGGGCAGCAGCAGGGCAATTGAGTTTGCACCGCCACCACAGTCAACAGCTTCGCCCTGATCGTCGGTAACAATGAGATCGACGAGCGGGGTTGTCGAGGTGTTCACCACGGTGTACTTCCAAGCGATTGGATCGCCGATGTTCACGATCACGCCTGGCATCTCATTTGCGTCAGCGTCGTTGGTTGTCTTAACGATCATGACGTCGCCGTCGTGTGCCACATAGTGCGATGGGTCGTCTGCTTCGACGTCATCAAGGCCTGACGGCTGGTAGCTGTCGGGGTCAGATGGGTCACCTGCTGGATCAGTGAGTTCGGCTGGTGTACCCGAAACATCAGCGATGTTCTCGTATTGACCAAGCGTGGCTGAGCCAGTCGCTTCACAGACGACCGATTGGCCAACGGTCAGCAATGGGATTTCATTCGTTCCGTTCGGCGGGCAAATGACCGATACCGAAGCATCCGAGTCATTGACCTGCACGTTGGTCAGCGCAACGTTGCCGGTGTTCTCTACGACATAGGTCCAGGTAACGAGGTCACCTAACGCCAGCACAGGGCCGACGGTGGTGTCAGCGTCGTCGCCGTTCGTGGCCTTCTCAACAGTGATGGCTGGATCGCCACCGAAGTAGTTAGAAGGGTCGTCGGCAGTCACGTCATCAACGCCCGGGATTGGTGTCAGTTCGCCAGTGTCAGGATCCTCAACCGCAGGTGTTCCGGTTACCGAACCAATGTTGGTGTATGGGCCTTCTTGGGCGAAGCCGGTTGCGGTGCAGTTGAACGTCTCGCCTGGGGCGAGCTGATCGATCATGTTGGAACCGCCACCGCAATCAACGGTGACGCCCTGATCGTCGCCGACGAACAGGTTGATGAGCATCGTGCCAGACGTATTCGTCACGGCATAGTTCCAGCCGACGGGATCACCGTCGAGGATCTGGGCGCCCGGTGCCTCGTCGGAGTCCAGCCCGTTCGTTGATTTCTCGATCGCGATCGACGCGTCCTGCGCCAGGTAGTGCGAAGGATCGTCGTCGACGGCCTCGTCTTGACCAGTTGGCACGTAGCTGCTTGGGTTCGCCGGGTCCGACGCCGGGTTGCCGAGCTGAGCTGGCGTGCCGGATACATCGGCAATGTTCTCGTACTGGCCGAGCACAGCAGAGCCGCTGGCAGTACAGGTATGGGTATCGCCCACGAGCAGCAGCGCGATCACGTTGCTACCACCGCCGCAGTCGACGGTGACGAGTGGATCGTTGTCATTGACGATCACGTTGGTAAGAGCGACCCCACCGGTGTTCTCAACCACGTACGTCCAGTTGACGGCATCGGCAGGAGCCAAGATTGGTCCTGTCGCAACATCTGCATCGACAGTGTTCGTTGCCTTCTCGACCTCGATCGCTGGATCGGCACCGATGTAGTGCGATGGATCTTCGTCGGTTGCAGGCTCCGCACCAGGGATTGGCGTGTAGCCGCCATTGATTGGATCTGGCATGGCAGGCACGCCCGTCACCGAGCCGAGGTTCTCGTATTGACCAGTTCCGGCGGTGCCGGTTGCCGTACAGGTGCGTGTCGCGCCTGGGGACAAGAAGTTGATCACATTTGTGCCGCCGCCACAGTTGACAGCTTCACCCTGATCATCAGTCACTACGACATCGATCAGCATGGTCGCTGACGTATTCGTGACCGCGTACGTCCACGTCACCGGTGAGTTGACATCAACGGTAGGACCGGTGGCGACATCGGCATCGACACCGTTGGTCGACTTCTCAAGAAGGATCGCTCCGTCGTGGGCGATGTAGTGCGACGGGTCATCGTCGGTCACATCGTCTTGGCCGGTTGGTGCGTAGTTGTCTGGATCGGTTGGATCAGCTGCGGGGTCTTCAAGGAACGCCGGTGTGCCGGATACATCGGCAATGTTCTCGTACTGGCCAAGCACAGCAGAGCCAGTGGCAGTACAGGTGACCTCGTCGTCAGGCTGCATCAACGCAATCACGTTGCTACCAGCGCCGCAGTCAACGGTGACCAGTGGGTCGTTGTCGGTGACCGTGACGTTGATCAGCGCCGTGTCACCAGTGTTCTCAACCACATAGGTCCAGTTGACATCATCACCTGGAGCAAGGATTGGTCCCACGGTGTCATCAGCATCAAAGGTGTTCGTGGCCTTCTCGATTTCGATCGAGGGTTCGGTTCCGAAGTAGTTCGACGGGTCGTCGTCGACAACTTCGTCGACGCCAGGGATTGGGGTGTAGCCGCCGTCGCCGTCGGGTTCAGCTGGCTGGCCGCTTACATCGCCCACGTTGGAGTATTGGCCGCTTCCAGCAATGCCGGTTGCAGTACACACGTGAACCTCGCCCGGCAACAGCACAGCAATCGAGTTCGAGCCGTCGCCACAGTCAACAGCTTCGCCTTGATCGTCGTTTACGACCAGGTCGATCAGTGGTGTCTGCGAGGTGTTGACCACGCTGTACTTCCATACCACCGGATCACCTTCAACGATGAACACTCCCGGCGCCGTATTGGCGTCCGCGTCGTTCGTAGTTTTGACAATCATGATGGCGCCATCGTGCGCTACGTAGTGCGACGGATCTTCGTCGAAGACATCTTCGTCGAGCCCCGAAGACTCATAGTTGCTTGGATCCGTTGGATCAGCGAGCGGGTCGGTGAGTTCCGACGGTCGACCTGACGCGTCAGCGATGTTCTCGTACGCACCCAAGGTCGCGCTACTCGTTGCCTGACACGTAACGGACTGTCCAACCACGAGCAGTGGGATTGCGCTCGTGCCGTTCGGCGGGCAGGAGACCGACACAAACGGATCAGAGTCCACAACCAACACGTTGGTCAGCGGCACGTTGCCCGTGTTCTCAACCACGTAGGTCCAGGTGACAGCATCACCCAGGCTCAATACCGGGCCGACCGTCGTGTCGGCGTCGTCGCCATTGGTGTCCTTCTCAACATCGATCGCTGGGTCAGCGCCGAAGTAGTGCGAAGGGTCCTCATCAGTTGATGGGTCATTGCCTGTCGGCACGTAGCTGCCCGGATCATCAGATGGTCCGCCCGGGTTCTCCGGGTCTTCAATTGCTGGCGTGCCAATCACGTCAGAATCGTTCATGTATTGGCCCAGAATCGCGGTGCCTGATGCGAAACAGAATGCCGTTTCGCCAATAGCTAGGACGGGAATCTGGTTCGAGCCGCCACCACAGTCGACCGTGACGCTCGGGTCCGAGTCAGAAACGAACACGTTGATCATCACAGCGTTCGAGTTGTTCTTGACAACGTACTTCCAGACGACAGGGTCGCCTTCAAGAATCTGCTCGCCAGGGGCATCATCGGAGTCAACATCGTTGGTGAGTTTCTCGAGATCGAGACCGCCTTCGAAGGCAAAGTAGTTCGACGGGTCTTCGTCGGTGAACGGCTCGTTGACAAACTCGTCGTATGCGTCAGCACTCGTTGGCCATGTCGAAGGCTCGTTGATATCTACGCCGGGATCGTCAAGATCACTTGGGACCGCGCCTGTTCCGGTGACGTCAGAGTCATTGTGGTACTGGCCGGCCACAGCGGTCGCCGGGGCGATCGAGGTGCAGGTCACCACAGCATCAACAGCCAATAGCGGAATTACATTACTGCCGCCACCACAGTCGATCGCAGCACCGATGTCGCTGTCGGTCACTGTCACGTTGAGCATCGCAAGGGTCGACGTGTTGGTGACTTCGTAGGTCCATTGGACGGGGTCGTTTACGTCGAGTGGCACACCTGGCGCCGTGTCGGCATCAATGGTGTTTGTGGCCTTCTCGAGTTCGAGTCCACCTTCGACACCGAAGTAGTGCGAGTCGTCGGTGTCGTCGACGTCTGGGGTCCCAGTTTCGCTGTAAGCAACCGGGTTGGTCGGCCAGCTATCGGGATCAGCTGGATCGTAGGTCGGGCTGGTCGGGAACGCTGGGGTGCCAGACACATCGGCGGTATTCGCGTATGCGCCAGCGGTGGCAAAGCCGGTCGCCTCGCAGGTGACAATCTCGCCTGGGAGCAACAACGGAATCACGTTGGAGACCTGTGACGTTGGGTCGCAGTCAACGGTTACCGACGGATCCGAGTCCGTCACCGTGGCGTTGAGCAGCGCAGTCGTTCCCTCGTTCTCCACGACGTAGCTCCACGTGATTGGGTCACCCACGTTGATGGGCTCACCTGGTGGAAGGTCTGACTGAACAAGGTTGGTGTCCTTCTCAATATCGATCTCTGGGTTTGCGCCCAGGTGATGTGATGGATCGTTATCAGTCACTGCATCGAGTGCGTCGCCGGCGGGATCAACCGCTGGGTCATAGAACGCTTCGTCATCTGGCCACGACGACGGATCATCGAGCGTGCAACCGCAGCTGTCGAGATCCGGCAGGACCGGATCGCCGGTTACCAGACCGGTGTTCATGTACGGGCCAACACCAGCCAGACCGGTGCCTTGGCAGGTCACGGTGTCGCCAGGAAGCATAAAGCCAATGACAGGACCGGTTGCGTCATTGAACACGGTGTCGTCGTTGACGTCACATACGACAGCGACACCCTGATCATCGGAGACGGTGACATTGTCGAGTGCCGTGTTACCGGTGTTCTCAACCACGTAGGTCCATGTCACGGCACCGCCCTGCACGATCACTGGGCCGTTTGGCGAATCGGCGTCGTCGCCGTTCGTGTCCTTCTCAATATCAATGCTCGGGCTACCGGAGTAGTGATGTGAAGGATCTTCGTCTTCGACATTTTCTAGTGGTGAACCATCGGTGCTCTCCGCCGGTGTGTTCAGCGCAGGGTCGTCAGGCCACGACGACGGATCGTCGGGATCGCAATCGCACGTGTCGAAGTTGGGCAGCACTGGGGTACCAGTCGTATCGGCCGTATTGGCATAGATACCGGTGCCCGTTCCGGTGCCGGTTACTCCGACGGTTCCGGTTATGTAGCAGTTGCGGCTTTCGCCAGGCAGCAAGATTGGAATCAGATTGGTTCCGTCCCAACTTCCGTTGCCATCAACGTCACAGATAGCCGGACCCTCGACCGAGTCGGTCACCGTGACGTCGGCCAGAGAAGTCCAGCCGGTGTTCGTTACCTGGTAGGTCCAGGTGACCGGATCCCCAGGGACCAGGACCGGTCCTGGTCCCGTATCGGCCTGCACGCCTTCGGTCCACTTCTCAACATCGATTGCGGCGAGCGTGTCGTCGTACTGTTCAGGGGTAATGAGCCCCATATCAATTGTTGGATCATGCTCACCTGGCGCGAGTGTCACGACGTGGCTGAGGCCAGTGAAGCGATTCGCATCGCTGTCGATTGCATCGTCAACACCCTGATCGTCCAGCGTTGGAAGCAGGCCGGTCGGAGCCGGATCAAACAGCACCTGGTAGCTACCTGCGGGAAGTTCATCGAACTCATACCAGCCCGGTAGGCCGCCAACAGGATTGTTGGAGGTCGTGACCTGCATGATCGGTGCTGCGGCTTGGTCAGCTGCGGGCAGAGCCGCCCACTGGCTCGACGTGTAGATCATGCCCGTTGTCGGGTTGCGGTAGAGCGGATCACCGTTGGCGTCGAGCAGCGTGACGATGACACCGTTGATGCCGGTTTCGCCAGCATCTTGGAGACCATCGGCATTCGTGTCGATCCATGTGTAGTCGCCGAGCGACGCTGGTTCGAAGAACCGGACCTTGGCTTGGTTGGCTACGAGGTCAGGGATTTCGGTCGACGTGACCTGCACATCGTTTACATACCACTGCATGGGTACTTCGGTGCCGGTCGCGCTGGCGTCCATGTCGATCGTTATCGATTCGAGTGGACCGAGGTCGGTGATCGTCCATTCGATTTCCGTGGTGCCACCAGGACCTGCGCCCGGCGCGCCAACGACCGCGGCCGAAACACGAGGGTCTGCGCTCGAAGATGCCACATAGGTCAACGGCGCTGGCAAGAAGTCCGTCACGACCAAGGTGGTGTTTGTTGTATCGGTAGCTGGATTACTGATCGTCAGCTCCCACTCGACCGCACCGCCGGCAGGCAGGTATGGCCATTGCTGTAGATCAGGCGTTTTTGCAATCTCAAGGCCGTAGCGACCAAGCGATGCTGTCGCTGGGTTTCGGTCACGGGCTTGCGTGATCGTTGCAGGCAATGGGCTACCTGCTGCATCAGTCATTTCGGCTGAGGCCCAGTTTGTAACAACCTCCGGGGCACCCGACTGCGGCACAACATCGAAGCGAATCTCGACGACATCGCCCGGGGCTAGGTCACCAAGGTTCCATTCGACCTGGTCGGTTCCACCAGAACTAAGAATCGACGGCTCGACCGGGGTCCAGCCGGTACCGGATGTAGAACCGTTCTGGTAGGCCCAAAGATAGGGCAGCTCATCGCTGACCATGACGTTGTAGGCCAGAGCTTGGCCAACGTTCTGCACAACGACGCACCATTCCACCGGCTGTCCGACCTCCACGAATGCAAACTCGTCCGAGCAGCCAGCGACTGTCTTTTCGATGCTCAACTCAGGCGCAACCAGTGCCGTTGCGGTGGTCGCTGAATCACCGGTGTATGGGCGATCGCCGGGTTCGGGTTCGGCGCCAGGTCGGGCCCAGAATTCGTCGATCGACGCATCGTTTTCGGCGACCCAAATACCGTCGACCAGGAAAGTGTCGACGACCTCTGCGGTGTAGGTGAAGATGGCGGTGTCACCCTGTGGCAGTTCGGTAATGAACCAACCCACCTCCGGCACCAGCTGCGTCCAACCTTGGGTTACGAATGAGTTGGGGAACGTCGTTGGGTCCATCACGATGTTCTCGAGCGCGTTGTTCGGCGTGTCGGTCACAGACACGTTGAACGCGTCCATGCCGCCAGTGTTTTGCACGGCGACCGTGTACTGGATCGTTGACGAGCCGTCGACCGGTGTCGACAGTGGCGTTGCGCTCTTGCTAATAGTGAGTTCTGGTTCCTCAATATCCAGAACTGCGTCGACCGGTGTCGACGGCGGGTGTTCCGAACCAACCCATGCTGACGGGTCGAGCAGCCCAACTGGATCGTCGAGCAGGTTCTCATGGCTGGCGTAGCCGGTGACGGTGTTCGTGATCGTGTCCTCGTCGAGAACCGGGCTGCCGTCGTTGTAGGTGTCGTCGACTCGCACGGTGTACGTCATCGTCCACGTGTGAGGTTGGTTCGAGCCCGGCATGTCTCCGAACCACCACATCAGTGTGGTGGTTCCGTCCGCATTCGTCTGTGGCGTTACCGTGATGACATCGTTCGGGGTGTATCCGTTCGGGCAACCACCGGTGCAGGTGACGCCAACATGGCTCTCGAACGTCAGACCGTCGGGAACGAGGTCGAAGTAGGCAAGGTCCATGAATACCTTAAGAGGGTCAGCAGTCCAGCTGACCTCGTAGGTCACGACGTCGTTGACAGTGGCCGGGTTCGGCGTTGCTGTCTTGGTTGGTGCAACGGCGGGCGACGGGTTCACAACCGTGATGCGACCGTCATCCTCAAAGGCTGTGTCAAAGAACTCTGCAACGAATGTGCTGGCTGTGTTGTCCCATCGCAACGTGTTCGTTTCATCCTTGGGAATGATGATGGGAATGGTTATCTCAAGTACTTCGTCAGGGTTGATAAGCGCAATCAACCATGTGAGATCGGTGGCCTGCGTGAGCGGGTTGACACACTGCGTCTCGTTCAACGTGATCGGCAGGCCGTCGATAGTCGCCGTAGCTGAACCGCACGCGTAACCCCCACCAGGCAGCGGCGGCAGCGATGCCTGCAACTGATCGGTGATAGGCAGATTGACGATTGGCTCCGACAGGTTGTTTTCAAATCGGACGGTGAAGTACGCCGTGGTCTCGTCGGCGACAAAGTCGTCGTCGGGTAGCTTCTCAAAGTTCACGGGATTCGTGACGGGTACCAGCGCATCGAAACGATCAGTCATCTCGATGGTCTGACCCTGAATCGGGTTGTCGCGCACCGCGCTGACATCCAGATTGTTCTCCATCATGAACGGTTCTGACGACGTTGGATCAGGGTCGCAGTCGAACACTTCGACCAGTGGCGTGGCGTAGAAGTGAATGCGGACCCACGATGCTTTTTCGGTCCAGCCGGTGCTACCTCGGTCGTAACCGGGGAACGTCACGTCGTCGAGGGCTTTCGACGAAACACGATCGTTTGAGTCCAAGTACAGGTAATCCCATGGATAGCTGCCGTCACCGCCCCCATCACGCTCGAAGTTCCACGTCATTGTCTGACCACCGCTGTGGAAGTTATTGTCAGCGTGGCACGCAGGGGTTCCGTCGGGGTTGTTGCCGAGCGCAGGATCGGGCAGCGCTACTTCGCCGTAGCCGGTCTCGATGCCTAATCCGGTGTCGTAGTTGGTGCCGATGTGGTTACCGAGCATCCACACGCCATCAACAATGGTCGCTGAACCAGGAACATAGTCCCAGCCCACGGGGAGGGTGTCGGTGATGTCGATATCGCTGATGTGGCGCAGGCCGTCAACGCGGATGTCGATTGCCCATCGATACGCCTCAGATGGGCGGGCGTAGTACTGGCTTGACCAGATCGATGGGTCGCTCATTGGGCGGTCCCACCAACCGTCGCCCCACGCAGGGGTTCCGGCGTAGGCCCAGGGGTCACCCCAGCCTGACCAGCCGTTGGTTCCTGAGAAGTGGTGAGTGCCGAGCGGGATCTGACGCAGGGCGTGCGGATGGCTAAAGGCGGTGACCTCGCGGTCAGGCGGCTGCAGCGGGTCCGCGCAGTAGTCCTCGCCCTCGGTCCAGTACTGAGAGTTCAGTGGGTCGCCGAAGCCTTGGGTGTGCGCGGCGCTCGCAGGGTTGTACTGATCGCCCGCCGGGTGGTGGCGCCACGGCCACAGGTTTGTCGACGCCGCTTCGGGCGCCTGATTCCACTGAACGAACGGTGATGCATCGCCGTTACAGATGTCGCGATTCTCCGGATACGGGAACTTCTGTGCGTTGATGAAGCTGGCGTCGAAACCAACTTCGTCTTGCACGACCACTTCTTCACCAATCGGATCGCCGCCAGGAACAGCGGTCCATTGGCCAAGGGTCGCTTTGTTAATGAACTGGCCCTGCGCTTCCCAGCTTCCGTTGTTCCACCGGAGCCCGGTGTGAACTGGCTGGTCGGTCCAACCGTCAACATAGAACTGGTACGTCACCGACTCGGTGGCATTCGGGGCCATTTGGAGATCCCACATGAGAGGAAACTCGCCAGCCGTGTCCGTAACGTTACCCGTCGATGGAATCGAAATCAGTGACTGCTCGTCACATGGATAGCTGACAACGCCGGGATCTGCCGGGTCTTGGAATCCGGTTCCGGGAGCACTACGTCCTGGCCACCAAGGGTTCGCACTTGCCAGGTTTCCGACGTAGGTGACCTCGCCCCAGTAGACGACGGCAGCAACGACACACTGGTCGAGCGGAGCATCGGTCACGTTTACGTCGAAGGCTTCGACTGGTGACCGGTTGATCAGGGTGACCGTGCATTCAACGTTCGGCGTTCCCGGAGCAGTCACACTCGGGTTCGTTACCACGGTCGGATCGTCGGTTGCGCCAATGGCGCCGCAGTCCTTGTCCATGTCGATGATTGGGTAGGCAACCGTTACGACTTCGTCTGCCTCGGCGAGCACCGATGAGCTGCTGAGTTCGTCATGCCACGCAACGCTGCCGGTTTCCCAGTCGTCGTCTCCAGCACCTTCCCAAGACCCGAGCACGGCATTGTCGCCGCCGAACTGGCGGAACTGCACAAGGTTCGGGAACCGCACCTGGCTGAGCTCTTGGAAGATGCGAGAATCACGGTCGTCAAAGGCCGGGTCGGTGTTGCCGAGTGGCCAGTTGGTGGGACTCAGGTCGACAATGCGTTGACGCTGTTCAAGGATCGTTGGTGCTTCGACGTCATAGACGAGACGCAGTACACGATCTTGGGCTGCTGGTTCGATGTCGCCGAGGTACCAGCCGATTGAACCATTCTCGTTTCGCACCTCAGGGTTGGCTAGACCTGTACCGATCGGCAAGGTACCCGCAGTGTCCAGCGGTTCTGGCGGCAGAGGCACGATGCTGATCAGGTCAGCTCCGCCACAGCCGGACTGACAGGTTTGCGACACGTAGTCGAGTAGTTCAAACTCTGCGGGGGTGTATGCGTGGTTCGTGTAGTACAGCTCGCCAGCGACAGCGGGTGGCCACGGGCCGGTTGCGGCGAACGGGAAGATGAAGTTGTTGTCCTGCCAATTGCCACCGTCTTGCAGATTCCACGGGTTTGCGTCCCAGTTCTGCCAACGGTTGATCTGGTCGTAGACAACCACGTCGCTACCGGCGTAGCCACCGGGGATCGTGATGTCGATGGTGTAGCGGAACGTCTCGCCATAGAGGCCAGCGGACTCGGCAACGCGCTTGTCGATCGAGGGGTTGCCCGCACTCTCGGTGAGGATGGCGCCGGTATCACTGCGAATGGTGCCGCCGCCGTTCCACTCGAAGCGGTTCGTAACGAACTCGTTCGGGAAGAGCGGGTCACCGAGTGCGATAACGGGAACTCGAACAATCCAGCGCGTGTCAGCGTTGCCGTTGTTCGGATCATTGAACAGACCCTGATCGAGGTCAGGGATGTTCCAAATGATCGTGGTGTTGCCAGATCCATCAACCGTCGAGCTCGTAAAATAGTCCTCAAGCGTCGCTCCCGCGGGCCAGCTCGCTGGAATGACGTCCATAGTGGCGACGGCATAGTCAGGGTCGCCGATAGGCAGGTCGCCGCGGTACTGCAGACCTGCAGGCAGGATGTCGGTGAACGTCGACGGCACCGGCGTTTCGTCGGGCTGTTGGATGTAGATCACGAACTCGTCGGTTGCGCCGGGCGCAAGCGTTACGCCGTCTTCAGCGTCGGGGTACTTCCACGCCCGAGGAGCCGGCCCACCTGGGCAACCGTGGCGATCTTTCTCAATGAACGTAAACGGTTCGCCAACGCTCGTACCACGATCGATGTTGCCAGCTGCGTCCTCAAGACGCAGTTCGTACCAGATCGTTGCGCCGCCAGCGACCGTCTTCGTGGCGTCGATCAGCAGTGCGTAATGAGGTAAGAAGCTGCCATTGGTCGGAACGGGACCACCAAGGTGCGGCGAGTAGCTGCCTTCGATTGCGTGGTTCGGGCTGTGCGGAATGTCTTGAAGACTCGTGTTCCACACGAGCGTGTAGGTGCCTGGGCCCTGATCGCCTGGCGTCAGAATTTGGTCTGGGGCGGGGAACGGACTGTAGGTCTGGTAGGTCGGATCGCCAGCGCCTGGCCCGGTTCCCGTCACCCCATTGAATACGTAGGTGTCACGCAGCGTGATACGCGCTTCGGGGTTGAAACCCAAACCTGCATCGGGGAAGCCATCACCGTCGAGATCCTCGACTGGGAACGGCGACAATGTCTGGTCGCCACCCGGGTTGCCGTTGATATCGATGCGATCACCGTTGCCGAACACTGCCCAGAACTGCACGTCGGTGCCGACCGGAGCGTTTGGAATGACGTCAGCGCCACCAACACACGTTGCGTCAATCTCAGGAACTGGCGTGTAGGCGAAAATGCGGGTCGTCGAGTTGCCGGTTGAATAGCTGTTGCCGCCTTGACCTGCAGCCTCCCAATACTCCTGTGCGTTCGCTTCATTGCGAATGATCATGGGATCAAAGTTGCTGGTCGAAGCCTGGGCAAAGAACTCGTCGTTGGGAACAGTCGTTGCTTCGTACTCGATCGTGATGGACTGACCCGGCGCTATAGGTCCAGGGTGCTCACACAGCAGGTTCTCGACTGGGTCCGGTGGCGACGGTTGGTACACGTTGCAGACCACGCCACCTGGCGATGTTGTCAGCGTTGTGAGATCCCACTGCATGAAGTTCTCGCCCGTCCAGAGCGAAGGCGTGCCGAGCGTGTCGTTTATGTCGATGTCGTAGGCATCGCCGGTACCGCCGTTGGTTGCGACGATGGTGTAGATGAACGTGTCGCCTGCCGTGACCTCTTCGACCTCGACCTTTGGGCCGCCTGGCACAAGGATCTTGCTGATGGTCTTTTCCACGTCGAGCCGTGGGGTTTGAATGTCGACTTCTGCCGGATCGAGTGGGTACACCCGCTCGTAATCGGCGGGGTTGGGCACTCCGGCCGGCACACCGGTGCCATCGGGGCCGGTGCCGCCGGGAAGGCCGAGGTCACGGTTAAAGATTGGCATGGCGACGTTCACGATTGGTTCGTCAAAGCCATCGATGATTTCTGTGCCATCGGCGAAGGTCGTAGCAATCTCCGCACGGAAGGTTATGACGTACGTGCGATCGAGTTCGTTGGGGTCAACGGGCACGTCGCCGAACCAGAACGCGAGCTCCGTCTTGCCATTCGTGCCGGGCTGGCTTCCCAAGTAAATACCGCCGTCGGTCGTATCGCAGTCTGGCGAGGTACAGGTCACCGTCCAGCCATTGGTAGGAATGTTTGGCACTGCGCCAACGCCAGGTTCGTTGACCAAGAACATGCCGTCAGGAAGCTCATCTAAGACCCAAATGTCGTGTGTCTGCGTGGTCGCTTTGGTCGGAATCGTGATTTCGATTGCAAAGTCGAATTGCTGACCGGGCTGGCCTGGTTCAGACTCGATGCCTATGCCGGGCGTATTCGATGCTGGCGACACTGTCTTGGAGATCCGGGGTCCTGCCTCGACCGGGATGAGCGTGTACTCGCCTTGTGAGCTGTGGTCGACGGGGTCGAAGGTCAGGTTGTCATTGCGAACCTCGACCGTGTTGAGGCGAGTGAGTTGGCCATCGCTGGGGTCTTCGCCGTTGTGGATGAATGGGACCGTGATCCGGATCTCTGCACCGGGTGCAAGCTGACCGATGGTGAAGTCGGCCACGTTGCCGTAGCCGTTGGCTTCCCACACCGCTCCGCTGCCGACGGAGACCGAGTTGTCGGTGAAGGTGTCTGCTGCTGAGGAAGGCAGCCAGGTAACCGTTGCGCTACCCGGCAGGTATTCAAACGGATCTGGCATTGGGTCGACGACGTTAAGACCACCGATTGTTGATGTGCCGGTATTGGTCACGACGATCGTCCATGCGCCTCCGTTGAGTTCGTCGAAGTCAAGTCCATCTGGATCTGGCGGGTCGTTGTCAAGGTCAATCGACCACTTGGTGAGCGCTCCAGCATCAACGGCTGGTGACTTCTCTACGACAAACGAAGGACCGACGAGGGTGACGGGAGCGTCCGATTCATCGACGTAGGCGGCGCCACTTTCATCGACCCCGTCATTCAAATCGGTCCAGGTGAGTTCAGCTTCGTTGGTGTAGCTACCCGGATCGATGTCGCCGCAAACTTCAATCCAAGCGTTGAAGGTCACCGAGGCGCCTGGCGCGAGCGGATTGTCGAGTTCCCAAACGCCCGGGGCTGTCTCGGTTGCGATTCCGGCGGCCGATGGATCGAGTCCGCCAGCGTAGTTGCACATGCCGCTTGGCGGCGTGTCGGTGACGATTGGCGTGTAGGCGGTCGTTGCGGACACGTTGGTGACACTGAAGGTGAACGGGAAGAGCGTGCCGACCGTGTTCGCCGTCTCGGTGACTCCCGCGACGTTGCTCTTTACGAGCACCAGTTCAGGATCTGGGATCTCTAGGCCGACTTCGTCTTGAGGATTCTCGGTGTAGGGGGTGTCGAATTCGTCTTCGTACGTGGGGATCGATGCGACGTTGTCCAAATCGCCGTTCTGGTTCGGGATCGCTTCATAGGTGATCGTCACGGCGTTCGCAACGCCCGGCGCAATGGGACCCGGCAGCGGAACTTGTAGATCAGAACCGATCAACGAACAACCAACGCACGCCACTCCGTTGACGAGCACGGAGCCAATGTCGACGGTGATTCCTGCAGGTGCGTCGAGCACGACGACATCAAACGCGTCGCTCGAACCCTGGTTGGTTACGACGAGGCTGTACGTGGCGATGTCGCCGATTTCGTAGTCCCAACTCTGGCGGTTCTCGTCGGCAAAAACACCGTCGCTGGTTTCCACGAACTTGTCGATGATAAGCAAGGGCCGGTCGTAGACAACGGTGTCATCGGTCTGTTCACTGCCATCGAAGTTTGGCGGAGCTGCGGTTACTGGCTCCACATCACCAAGACGGTCAACGGTGTTCCAGTTAATAGAAAGGTCGTTGACAAACTCGTCGAAGTACACGAGCGCATCGCCGTTGGAGTACGTGGGAGCGAGCTCGACTTCGTAACGAATCGTGAACGTCCGCGGGTTGACATCGAAGGGCAACGAGTCGGGGTACCAACCAATCGCTGTGCCGCTGCCGCCAGGGAAGACGGTCGGCGTCAAGGTCGACACGGGTGCTGGACAGGTTGCGCCAACGGGGGCGCAGTCGGCACTGACGTAGCCGTTAAAGATCAAGCCGTCTGGCAGATTGTCAAGGATCGTGAAGTTCTCGTAGTTCGAGTTGCCCGGCAGGGAGACGGTGACGTCGTACCAGAACGGCAATCCAATGCCGTACTGCTCAAGGTCCGCTTCGTCAGAGATCCGAACTGCGCGCTTGCCCACAAGCGGGCTATTCGACGCAACGACAACCACGGAGGTATCGCAACCGGCGTCTTCAGCTGGAACTGGTGGCGTGAGTCCCGTGAGGGTGCCACATACGGTGTTCTCAAATGATGTGCCTGGTGCACTGGCGGGATCGACAAGGAAGAACTCGGTTGTCAACCATGCCGTGCCTGGCAAGATCGTGCCGATCGTGTATGTCACGGTGTCGGTCGGGTCATCCCAGACACCGCCGCCCACGGTGGTGCCTCCGTTGGCGATCACGTTGCCAGCGGCGTCGGAGGGAACGAGCCCAGGTGGCACGGTGTCGACGACGATTACATTCTGCGCTGCTGGTACGCCATGTGACCCAGTTGCTGTGTCGACAACGGGAACCGCGGCCGAGATATCAAATTCGACGACTGCGCCCGGCTGATATGCGTTGTCGGCGGGGGTGGTCTTCGCAACGCTCAGCTCTGGCTCAACGATCGACACGGCGGTGCGGGGTCGGTCGGTATCTCTATTGGACGGTCCCGTCGACAGCGACGTGAAACACTCGGCGCCTTCTTCGACCACGAACGGGGGCGAGCCCACTGGCGCCTGCGCTCGATATTCGAGTCGGAATGTTTCTGCGGCGCCAGCCACGGTGTAGCTCGGTAGGCCGGTGCCGGTTTGATCGGCGAGCATTTGTGCTTCATCACCGGGGAAGAACAACTGCAGTGTTGTCGCGCCTCCCGCCGATGTTGAGGAGATCACAAAGTTGGTTGGGTCGGGCGTCGACTGATTGAGCACTGGAACGGCCGCGCCGTCAATCGTGAACTGCACGCCTGCCGGGTCGAAAATCAGATTCGATGGCAAGGAAACGAGCTCGAGGTAGCTGGCGTAGTAGGTCGACCCATCGGGCCGAGCAAGGATGTCCTGGTAAACGGTTCCCGGGTCGATGACGACCTCGTTCGTGAACGTCATCAGTTCTCCTGAGACGACACCTTGCACGCCGGCGTCGGTCACCGTGTCGGGGGTCAGGTCGGGTGTAACCAGGCAGCTCATGGTGAAACCATCGGTTGCGGGATTGTCATCTGCGTCTACGGGCGCGGCAAGCAACGTGGTGGTCGAAATAAGTGCGAACGCGACAAAAATCATCACGGCTGTGCGTATGGATCGCATTCGGTGGCGGCGCATTTGGTGTCTCTCTCGGTGATAATTTCGGGTAACTACTGAAACTGTCGGAATCGAGCCGCTGCTCATAAGGGGTAAGAGCTGGGCTATTTGAACCCTTTTGCGCTCCGTAGGGCGAACCGCGAACGCGACAAACGACACCACTCGACGAGTGATGTCTCACCGTGAAAGACAGCGTTGAACCAGCGCTGACTGAGCAGGCTCGTTAGGCCGCTCGCTTACCCATCGCTTTCCTCATCGGACACAGCGTCAGGCGACGTGCTGTCGGGAGCAGGACTGTCCAGTGAAGGGCTGTCCTCGTCGACCAACGGGTTCTCGCTATCAGCTGGCGTGAGCAGAATATCGATAACCTCTTGCGGCACATCGACACCCTGCGACTCATCGCCTTCTGCGCTCATGTCTGGGTCGCTCTGGTCTGGGTCGCTCTGGTCTGGGTCGCTCTGGTCTGGGTCGCTCTGGTCTGGGTCGCTCTGGTCTGGGTCGCTCTGGTCTGGGTCGTCATCGTCGCCATCGAACTGGGCCAGGAGATCCTCAGGATCCGGGGTGGGTCCCGCACACCCGCGGTCCCAGGGACGATTAACGCAGTCGGACTCGCGTTCTGGAGCTGGCGTCTCGGTGGCGCTTGGTTCTGACTCGTCCTCATCAGGGGCGTCGGCAGTGAGCGAGAGCTCGGTGTCTTCGCAGTCGGCTTCATCACACGTTGGAGCCTCAAGCTGTGGCGCGGCCGCGTCTGCTTCCAGCGGCTCGGCCTCGGCTGCAGTCGGGGCTTCGACCCCGCTTGCTGTCCCGTCTTCAACGGGTGCCTCGACTTCGATCCCAGCGTCGGCGCCGGCGAACGACTGCGTGTTGTCGGCACTGTCGGGCGTGGTGAACGAATCGTTCGTTTGATCCTGCGCGTCCGAGGCCCCCGGAACTGTCGCAGGGATGGTTGCCGGAAACTGATCGAGGTCTTGTCGCAGCGGCTGTGGTTCGGCCGGCGGCTCAGAATTGGCCGGATTCGATGCGTCGTCGAGATCCTCATCGGGCGTGCCCAGGCGTTTAATCGATTCCAGAGCCGCTGGAGGCACACCGAGTTCTTGCAGGCGCTGGCGTTCCGCAGGTGATGCGTCAGCTGCTGGAGCAGGTGGCATCACGACGGGCGGGACCGGTAGTTGATCGCCATCTTCGCCTGGATCAATAGTGCTGAGCTCGGCGGCTTGATCGCCGTTGGTGTCGGGGATCGCAGCGTCCCGCTCGTTGACCGACGAGTCGTCATCGATGGTTGACAACTCAGCGTCTTGCGCACCACCGCAGGCGGCGAGTACCAGCATCATGGCCGCGACAAGCGCGACGAGACGCACTCGGCGCTGCATAGCAATAGCGTTCCAGGTCATACCAACAGCTGTCGGCCAAGCGATCGATAAGTTGAACCGTTCAGCCGGGGAAGACCGCCCTGGATGCGGGGTCATTTGTCTCAGCCGAACCGCCTTGCGACTAGCCCTCAAGTTGAGGTTGAGGTAACAGATCGGCCGCTACGGGCCAAAGTGGGCTTGGGCTTGGTCCCACGCCAGCACGGCGACCTGCGCGCCCAGGACTCGACCGGCGAGATCATCAATTTCCACGTGAATGCCGCCATAGCGCCGCGACTCACCTGCTTCGTCGGCTGCATCACCAAAGGTCGCCCACTGGAGCTCGACGCTGATCGACGGTCCTTCTTCGTGCCGCAACGATCCCGCCTCAACGGCGTGTGTGAACATGCCGCCCGGGAAGAACGGCGAACCAGTCGCTGCAGTCAACACGTCGGCTGCAGCACGACTAAACGCACTGTGTCCCGACACATACGACGCGAATGCCGGGCTCACGAACGTCGGGCGCTGGTACGGAAGCCACTGCCTCGCATCGAGCCAACCAACGCCCGCAACGTCTGTCGTCTCGTCAGCGGGAGGCCCAAGCCAGCTGCGCACCGCCGTTGCGCCAACCTCAAGACCATCATGGCGTCCACCCTGGCCAGCGCTGGCCTCAGTCACAACCTCAACCAGACCCGGCTCCTCCGCCAACAGGCCGTTGACGCCCAAGTACCGAATCATCGAAATGGGTCGCGCATAGTCGTAGGCCCGCTTGCTACCCCACGTTGCGATCGCAGCATCATGAAGTGATGCGTTCAGCGTGAATAGCAGCCGCAGATCCCATTCCAGTCGTGACAGCGGTTCCCCTTGGCCCGCCCAGCGCAAGTCGGCTTGGTCCAGGAGATCAGATGTCTCATTTGCCAGCGTGTTCCAGTGGCCAGGTGGCGTTTCTGAGTCAGGTCCGTCAGCCCAGAACTCAGCGATCGAACGACCGTAGTCACTGTGCGGAACTACGTTCGGTGCATAGGGCTCGTCAGTTGCCGGGTTCACGGCGTGGCCTTCGCCATCGTTTGCACCGACAGAGTTGTTGCCGCGAGCACCGGGCGAAATGTCGATCGTTTTCGTACCAGACGCTCCACCCAGCGTGTCGGCATAGCCAACGATCGCGATCGCTGCGTCAACGAACGCTTTGGGGTCGGACTCAAGTAGCGGTGGTTCACCAGGGTCGATGGTGATGCCGCGGTCATCGGGGTCAGGCAACGCGAACGACGTCACCGACCCCCATTGCGCCCCGATAAAGACCTGCACCCCGGGACCAAGCGCTTGTCCGTTCTGCGTTATCTGCTCAGATAGCTGAAGCGGCTGCCACCGACTCGGCTCGACCATCTCGATTTCGCCCGTCGCGACGATAAGCGGATCGTTGACTGGTTGATAGGTGATGTCGATGTAGCGAGTGATCTCACTCGAACCATCATCGCTGCCGAACTCGATTGCCCTGTCTGCAATGGCAAGCCCGACCGCTGCCGGGGATCCGGGCGAGTCCGCGTCGGATGAGTCCAGGCACAGGTCTGTGAGCACTTGATCGAATTGTTCAAGAGACTCGTTGCCTCCAATGGCGAACTGATACCGGTCGGTGAGCAACCGATGCGCAGCGAAGCTCACCGCTTCTTCGATGGCAGCGGTTCGCTCTTCGGCGTCGTCGATTACGACTCCTTCGACTGCGGTGAAGTACGGCTCCGCGTCTGGGGTGTACGCAGTCCACGCGTCCCACATGACGGCGGACAAGTGCCACAAGTTTCGGCTGTGCACAGTTGGCGCTGGAAAGTCTCGGCGGATTGCATCGAGCGTCGCTTCATTCCACAACCGCGCGACCGACGTGGTCTCATTGCTGACTGACACACAACTCGGTCCGCCGCCACACGATGCTAATGCGCCAAGGAGCAGCGCTATCACGATGACGAGACTTGTGAGACGACGACCGGGCACGGGTAGAAGCTATCCCCTTAGCGCGCCCTAGAACGATCAGGTACTAGCCCGCTTCGGAGTGGGTGACGGGTTCTTCGCCCATCCACTCACGAAGCGTGTTCTTGAGCTTGGTTTGCTGAATGAAGATGTCGTGCTCAGGGCCAGCGATTCCGGCCTGCGGAGCTTTGAAGTAGAAGCTCAGCCATTCTTGAACGCCGGACTCGCCGGCACGCTTGGCGAGATCCATGAACAGCGCCAGGTCGAGCACGAGCGGTGCAGCCAGAATCGAGTCGCGGCACAAGAAGTTGATCTTGATCTGCATCGGGTAGCCGAGCCAACCGAAAATGTCGATGTTGTCCCAGCCCTCTTTGTCATCGCCGCGTGGGGGGTAATAGTCGATTCGCACCTTGTGGTCGATCTCGCCATACAGGCTTGGGTACAGCTCTGGTTGCAGAATCGTGCCGAGCACACCCAGCTTGGAGACTTCTTTGGTCATGAAGTTCTCAGGTGCGTCGAGCACCTCGCCGTCGCGATTGCCCAAGATGTTGGTTGAGTACCAACCGCGCACGCCGAGCATACGGGACTTGAGTCCCGGGCTGATCAGGGTCTTCATTAGCGTCTGACCTGTTTTGAAGTCCTTGCCGCAGATGGGCACACCTTCGCGCTCAGACAGTTGCTCGATGCACGGCAGGTCAATTGTGAGGTTCGGGGCGCCGTTGGCGAACGGCACGCCACTCATGAGCGCTGCGTATGCGTAGATCTGGCTTGGAGCGATGTTGTCGTCGTTGTTACGCAGACCCTCTTCGAATGACTCGATGGTGTCGTGAACAGCCGACGCTTCTTGGTAGGCCTCGGTCGATGCGCACCAGACCATGACGAGTCGGTCACATTCGTTCTCGGTTCGAAATCGTTCGATGTCGGCAATGAGTGCTTCGGCCTGCGCGAACTTGTTCGTTTCCTTTTTGACGCGCACACCTTCAAGACGTGAAACCCAGCGTTGGTCGAAGACCGCTTCCATGGGCACGATGCTCTCAAGTTCGCTCATGGTGGCGAGATCGGATTCGTCCATGACCCCTGCGGTGCGCGCCGCCTCTAGCGCGTTCGCTGAGATTGGATCCCAGCCACCAAAGACGATGTCGCTCAGTCCTGCGAGAGGCACAAAGTCTTGGATGCGTGGGTTGCGGCCCTCTTCACGCTTGCCCAGACGGATGTGAGCCATCTGTGTAACGGAGCCGATGGGGGCGACGCCTTCTTCTCGCGCCTTGATGACGCCGGCAATGAGGGTGGAAGCGACAGCGCCCATGCCAGGCATGAGGAGTCCAAGGCGGCCAGAGGCGGGAGCAATCGTGCGGGGGGAAGTTGCGCTGGGTGAGGTCATGTACGAAAGAATAAGAGATTATTCACAATGAGGTGCTTTACTAAAGGATCACTTAACTTAAAATCAGTGGTGTGAAACTCGCAAACATCACAACGAGCCAACTTGAGTATCTGCTCTCGGCAGTTGAAGAACCGACCTGGAAAGACGCGGCCGCCAAGAACGGCGTGTCACCATCCGCATTATCGCAGGGCATCACTGAACTCGAACGACGACTGGGCGTACGCCTGTTCGACAAGCAGGGCCGCAAGCGGGTTCCTACTTCCGAAGCTCATAACGCGGCGTCGCATGCGTCGCGCATCCTCGCCGAGATGCGCGAGCTCACCCGCTGGGCTGCAGAGGCTCGTGGGGGCGGCACCGGCCAATTGTCAATTGGCATGATCGACACCGCTGCGATCTACCACTTTGGAGACACGCTCGTGAGCTTTCGACGCGACTTCCCCGACCTAACCGTTCGGCTACAAGTGCAGCCTTCCAACCTGTTGCTTGATCAGCTTCGCGCGGGTGAACTCGACGCCATCGTGTGTGTCGATCCCGACCCCGACGACCGCTTTGTGCTCGAGAGCCTGATCGTTGAGCCGCTGTATATCTATGCGCCACTCGACTCGACCGTTGGGCCACCATCGACGTGGGGGCCGTGGGTTAGCTTCCCGGCGGCCTCGCGGACCAGAACTCTGGTGGCGCGTCAACTGCGATCTCGCGGCGCATCGTTCGATGTTGTCGGCGAGAGTTCACAGCCCGCAGTGCTCAAGGAGATGGTGCGCCTGGGCATGGGTTGGACGGTGCTGTCGTCGGTTGACGCCGAAGTTGAGCCGCATGCGCTGAAGCGGGCCAGCGACGAACCGGTGGCACAACGGACACTTACGCTGGTCCGCCGCGCAGATCGAGTGCCGAACCCTGCGCTTGGTGCGCTACTGACAGCACTCAGCGAGGCAGCTCACCACGGGTAGTTCCCAGGCCATACCCGGCCAACGACTACCTATGAGCAGTCCCGGTGATAACGCAGCGACGTTACGGGCGCCGCCTTCCTTGACGCTGATCTTCAGGGCTCATCTTCAGGGCTCATCAGTGCTGACCACAACTCTCAGCACACCTATACCGACGAGCTACAGCCAACTTCTCGGAACCCTGACCGCTGGCGCTGGCAACAAACCAGATGGTCTAGCGACGTCGCTGTCGCACAGGGTCAGTAGTCTGCGAAGCAATGCATGGCATGCACCCACATATGGTCATTGGCCGCGACAAAGACGGCGTCAAAGGCAAATCCCTAGATCGATCGACGGTACGCCGTGTTCTCGCGTACGCAGACCGCTATCGCTCCATGCTTATTGGATTCATCGCGACTCTTTTCCTGTCATCGCTGCTTAGCATCGTGCCCGCACTTCTCGTTCGTCGCATCATCGACAACGCCATCCCTGCGAGCGATCGCGGTCAGGTCAACTCGTTAGCGCTCATCATGGTTGCGATTGCGCTCGCCAGCGGTGTTATCTCATTGTTTGAACGCTGGTTCTCAGCACGCATCGGCGAAAGCCTCATCTTTGACCTGCGAGTCCAACTGTTCGACCATGTGCAGCGCATGCCAATCGGCTTCTTCACTAGGACACAAACGGGCGCGCTGATCAGCCGCATGAATAACGACGTCATTGGTGCGCAACGAGCGCTGACCGGCACCCTCGGTCAAGTCATCTCGAATCTCATCGTGCTCGCGACCACGTTGGTGGCGATGTTCATTCTTGAATGGCGGCTGCCTTTGCTCGCGCTGGCATTGCTGCCGTTCTTCATGTTGCCGACCAAACGAGTCGGGCGCGTTCTCCAGGGTCTTACACGCCAGCAGATGGAACACAACGCGGCGATGAACACGACCATGACCGAACGACTCAACGTCGCTGGTGCCATGGTCGTCAAGCTCTTTGGGCGACACGACGACGAGCGAGACGGCTTCGGTAGCCGAGCTGGCGCGGTTCGCGACCTCGGCATTCGCAGCGCTATGTACGGGCGTGGCTTCACCATTGGGTTGACGATCGTTGGGGCGCTCGGCACCGCGGTTATCTACTGGGTCGGCGGGCGGCTCGCCATCAGCGGTTCGCTCACGATCGGCACTGTCGTCGCAATGGGCCTCTATGTCACCCGCATTTACCTGCCGCTCACCGGGCTAACCAATGCGCGCGTCGACATCATGACCGCCATGGTCAGCTTTGAACGCGTCTTCGAAGTCCTCGACACGCACAACCCAATTACCGACGCACCCAACGCAGTCAACCTGAACGCCCCAACCGGGCGCATCGTCGCCGAAAACATCGCGTTTGCGTATCCAACCGACAGCAATGCACCCGCCTCGCTCGAGGCGGGCGGCGCCGCTGCCTCGGACAGCGATAACCCGCTCGTTCTCAACGACATCGATGTTGTAATCGAACCCGGCCAAATGGTGGCGCTGGTGGGCCCGTCTGGTGCTGGCAAGTCCACACTCATTTCACTACTCCCCCGCCTCTATGACGTCACGGCCGGGTCGTTGAGCGTGGACGGCCACGATGTCCGAACATTGACCCAAGCCTCGCTGCGCGCCGCCATTGGCGTTGTAAGCCAAGACCCGCACCTGTTTCATGACAGCGTCGGGGCCAACCTGCGCTATGCCCGGCCCGATGCGACTGACGAGGAGCTTCGCCAAGCCTGCCGCTCGGCACAGATTCTTGATGTCGTGGAAGCCTTGCCCGACGGACTCGACACGGTGGTCGGCGAACGCGGCTACCGGTTGTCGGGTGGAGAAAAGCAGCGTCTCGCAATCGCACGCATGCTCTTGAAAAACCCCGCCATCGTGGTTCTCGACGAAGCAACGAGCCATCTCGACTCCGAAAACGAAGCGCTCGTGCAACAAGCCCTCGCCACCGCGCTAGACGGCCGCACGGCGATCGTGATCGCGCACCGCCTTTCGACTATTACTGCAGCCGACGTCATTCTTGTGCTCGACAAGGGGCAGATCATCGAACGCGGCAGACACAGCGAGTTGCTCGACTCTGGCGGACTGTACAGCGAGCTCTACCACACGCTTGTGCGAGGCGAAGCAGCAGCGACCTAATGGCCGAGAGCACCCTGTTCGACGTCGACGACACGCTGACCGTGGGCCAAATCAATCGTCGCCTTGGCGAGGCCGTCCGACGCTCGTTCCCGAAAGAAGTCTGGGTACACGGCCAAATCAGAAACCTGAGCCGTTCCGCACGCGGTCACGTGTACTTCGACCTCGTCGACCCAGTACCAGCTGGTGCGCAACCAAAATCGTCCATAGCTGTCACCTTGTTTGACTCAACCCGCCAGGTCGTCAACCGAATTGTCAAACGCACCGGCAACAGCGTGCGCATCGACGACGGTGTCGAGGTGCGCATCAAAGCGAGCGTCGAGCTGTACACACCACGCGGTCAAGTGCAGCTCAACATGATGTCGATCGATCCCGAATTCACACTAGGTCGGCTCGGAGCTGACCGGGATCAGCTGCTTCTGGATCTAAAGGCCGAAGGACTGATCACGTCAAATGGCGACAGAGAGTTGCCACTCGTGCCACTGCGCGTCGGTCTCATCACCAGCGGCGGCAGCGCCGCTCATGCTGACTTCCACGAACAAATCGCGGCATCGGGATACGCCTTTGCTATCACGACCCTGTCGACCCGGGTCCAAGGCGAGTTTGCGCCCGAGGAGGTTGCGGCAATGATCGTGCAGGGCAACTCGCTCGATCTCGATGTACTCGCAGTTGTCCGTGGGGGCGGCGCGCGCACCGACCTGGCAGCGTTTGACTCTGAAGCGGTCGCCCGGGCAATTGCAACATCAGCGCTACCGGTCCTGAGCGGCATCGGCCATGAAATCGATAGCTCGGTGGCGGACACGGTCGCACACGCCGCGCTCAAGACGCCCACGGCATGCGCTCAATATCTCATCGAGCGGGTCATCGCCTTCGACTTTGTGTTGGCGGACCGAGCCGAACGCATTGCACAAGCAGCGCTCGTACTCCCCCAGCTCCACAGCCATCGCATAAGCGAACGTTGTCAGATCTTGAACAATCGCGTTGCATCCACGCTCCACAACGCCGCAGCAACCACCAACGCCGCGGCTTCCGGCCTGGAGCGGCGCGTCGTGCGGGCCATTGCTCGTAGTGAACAACGGCTAACGACCACGCAGAGCCAGATCGTGTCGGGCGCCGCTAGTGCGCTCATTCACGCTCGGCGCCACAGCGACCGCCGCGATCAGGAATTAGCCGAGCGGCCAACGCGACTGCTGCGGAATGAATCCCAACGACTTGAACTACTCGAAGCAAAGCTCAGCGCCGTGGATCCAGCCCAAGCCCTCACGCGGGGTTACAGCATCACCACGACAGCGGCTGGCCGTCTGGTTCGTTCGAGCGACCACGTCGAGATTGGCGAGGAACTGACGACCCGGCTTGCTCACGGCATGGTGCGCAGCACGGTTACCGCAACGAACCCTGAATCCACCTCAGATCAGCCGTCTTCACCCACTTCCGCTTCTCCCACCAAGAATTCCTGGGACTCTGTCTCCTAGGGCTCTGTCCGCAACGGCTCCATTCTTAAAGGACACCACACATGACTCCTTCTGATACTGACAATTCCGCCTCGCCGCCAATCCCCGATGCAGCGGCCGACCACGACATTGGTTATGCCGATGCAGTAACCGAACTCGACGAGATACTTGCTCAGCTCGACGACGACGGCATCGACATCGACGTCCTGTCGGCGCTCGTCGAACGAGCTGCACACCTAATCACGGTGTGCCGAGGACGCATCTCAGCAGCACAAGACCAAGTTGCTAGCATTGTGTCCCAGCTCGACACCGGACCAGACGCCACGTAGACATCCTTAGAACTAGGTAAAACGACTCAGGGCCTACTGTGCCAAGGCAAAGACACAGAGCGCTATCGTTGTCATGCGGGGATACGTTAAACAACGCCGATATAGCAACAGATTGGAAAACCGGTGACCGAGGTTTTGGGACGAGAGTTAACCCCAACTCCATCGTCCGTTGGGCCAGCAGGCCAACTCCCGTCTGAGACAGCCGCTGCGCTTCGCTGGCTGCGAGCAGGCCTGAGCGAAGAAACGATGCGGCTTGAGCTACCGCCTGACATCCGCTCAACGATCTCACCGATCATCACCGCGCTTCGCTGGGGCGCGGTGCTCTACGGCATGGTGACCGCCAGCGCCCTAGCCAGCGACGGCAACCTCGCCGTCGTAGTCACGCTCTCAATCGCACTGTTTCTCACCGTGTGGCGAACGTTTCGTCCGCTGCGGCTCGCATGGGAAGACCTCGTGGATCGGGCCCTGCCGATCATGGACGGCGCAATCATTGGCGGTGCGGTCGGCCTGAGCGACGGTTTCGACAGCGCCTTCATATTCTGCCTGCTCGTTGCGGTGGGCGTTGCTGGGTTTGGGTGGGGCTTACGCAGTGGCGGGCTGACCGTTCTTGCGGGTCTTATTGCTATGAGCATCGTTGCTGTCGCCACCGGCGGACCTCTCAACATTGGCGATGCCGGTGGCATCGCATTTCTTTGCGTACTCATTGCAACAGCCGTTCTCATCTCGATGCTTCGCGACAACCTGATCACTCGACAGTCAGAACAGGTCGCCATGACCGGGCGACTAAACATGCTGACCGAGACCAACGAGATGCTCGGCATCTTGAACCAAGTGGCGCGCACGTTGCCTGAGTCAATGGACATGACCGAAGCAGTCAACGCAACCGAGCGCGAACTTGCCGCTCAGTTCCGAGCCTCAACCATCGGTCTGGTCGTGCGTGACGATGCAACGTCTCGATGGCTGCCCATGATCTCCCAAGGCTGTGAATTCCATGACTCGATATCAACTTCTGACCTACCTGCTCCAATGCAGAAAGCGTTGCTTGAACTCGACACGCATCACCAGGTCGATGCCACCGCACAGTTCGTAAGCCCCGGTTCGGTTTCTGGTCTCTACACAGCTCTGCGGACTCGCGGCAAGGTCATTGGACTCCTGGCTGTCGAAAACGAACGCCCAAGCGACTACGACGGCCGTGAAGTACGCATCCTTGATGGCCTGTCGAGCGCCCTTGCGCTCACCATTGACAACGTTCGTTCCTTTGGACGCCTGCGCACAATTGGAGCAGATCAAGAGCGCACACGCATTGCTCGCGATCTACACGACCGGCTCGGCCAGTGGCTGACCTACATCAGCATGGAACTCGAGCGCATCATCGGCGAAGTGCCAGGCACCGTGTCGTTGCAATCGCTCTACGGCGACGTGCAGACAGCAATCGATGAGCTCCGCGAAACGCTTCGTCAGCTGCGCACCAAGGTAAGCGACGACGAATCGCTGGCCGTCGTAGGCAAGGCCATGACCGATCGATTCACCCAGCGCACCGGCATCGTAACGAATTTCATGGTGACAAATCCGGGCGAATCGCTGCTCGTGTCGGTTGAGAACGAACTGCTTCGCATCCTGCAAGAAGCGCTAAACAACATCGAGAAACACGCCAAGCCGACGAACGTAACGATCAACTACGCGGTCAACGACGGCAGCGGCGAACTCACCATTATTGACAATGGAAAAGGCTTTGACACGAGCGGGTCGGTACGAGAAACGTCGTACGGACTGATGGGGATGCGGGAGCGGGCCGACGTGATAGGGGCAACGCTACAAATAGACAGCACCCGAGGTGCGGGCACCACCATTCGGGTTCGCGCCAACAATGAATTGAGTGTTTGATGGGAATACGAATCCTGCTCGCCGATGACCACCAGATCCTTCGCGAGGGCATCCGTCGCGGCTTCGAATCTGCCGGTCATGAGATCGTCGGCGAGGCCGTTAACGGGGCCGAAGCAGTCGAACAAGCACGTGAGCTGCGCCCGCAGATCGTTTTGATGGACCTGTCTATGCCGGTAATGGACGGCGTAACTGCGACCCAACACATTTGCTCAGAGCTGCCCGAAACCCAGGTTGTCGTGCTCACAATGCACGACGACGTAACCAAGACGCGACAGGCACTCGACGCAGGGGCGAACGGGTACCTCTCGAAAGGCTCGAGCTTTGCCGAAGTGCTCAGCACCGTCGAAGCAGTCGCTGCCGGTGAGACGGGCTTGTCGCCCGAGCTCGCCGTATCAATGCTGCGCGCGGCTCAAGATGCGGAACCCGGTCCTGATGGTCCACTGCTCAGTGATCGCCAGGTTGAGATCTTGCAGGCCATAGCCGATGGCGAAACCACCAAGCAGGTGGCCCGATCACTCGGCATCGCACAAAAGACTGTCCACAACCACCTGAACTCGATCTACCGCCGCCTCGACACGCAAAGCTTGACCCATGCTGTCCTCAGTGCCGTGAGACTCGGGATCATCAGCCTCGAGTAGTTCGCTATGGCTACCAACACATCGCGGCGTGTGTTCGATCTCTTTTCCGGCAAGAAGCGAGTCCGCACGCTCCCCACTCTGGCTATTGCGCTTGTCGTGACAGCCATGGTCGTCGTGCCGTTCGTTGCAAGCGCGTCGGGTGATGACGCCCAGGACGAGCCAATCACGGCAGCGGACCCGGCAAGCGTCCTTGTGGACACCTCGCTTGGTGCTCCCTCGCCACTTGATATGAGCATCGTGGAGGGGTCGGTATTGATTTCGGTCAGCGACGAGTCTGCGTCTGCGGTGTCGTTCAGCCTCTTTGCTGCTGGTTCAGAGGACGCACTGCTCACATCGCAGGATCTTGAGGGTCCGAACTTCGATCTGATTGTGAGCGATTCGGGCGGCGGCACACCGCTGGATTCCACCTTGCTTGACAATGGGGAATACGAGCTGTTTCTCACCGTCGTTGGCGATGAGGGCGAACAGCGAACCGCAGTCGGTTTCTCGGTGGTAAACCCATGATTTTTGCGTCGATCTTGGATCAATGGTCCCCTACATCTAGGGCAATTGCCCAGCAGCGTTCGCTTGCCCAGGCCCGATACTTGGATCCCTACGCCACGGTCGGGATCTGAAATGTCTGAGAAGGGAAGCTCACTTCTATCACGGCTTCTCATCGTGCTGGCTGGCTTGCTCTCTATCGATCGCGTTATCGCCATGGTCGTGGCAACGTCGTTGACCGCGGCGATCGCCATCCCGCTTGCGCTCTCGGCTTTGTCCGCACGCAATGAATCGAATGAGGCATCGGGCGTGGTTACCTCGATCGGCGAACTTGCTGTCGATGACGCACGATTCCCCGCCGCCCCGGCCGTTAACGGCGGTCCCATTGAGGTCGCACTCGCGGCAGCCGCCCCGACTGGCGACGGCGACGGTGACGGCGACGGCGACGGCGACGGCGACGGTGACGGCGACGGTGACGGTGACGGTGACGGCGATGGTGGTGGTGATGGCGACGGTGACGGTGACGGCTCAGACGATCCAGACACGACCGACGACGACACCAACGCAGATGACCCTGACTCAGGTGACCCTGACAACACCGATGGGGCCGACGACAACTCAGACGACACCAACGCAGATAACCCTGACAACACCGATGGGGCCGACGACGACCCTGACGACACCAACGCAGATAACCCTGACAACACCGATGGGGCCGACGACAACTCCGACGACACCAACGCAGATAACCCTGACAACACCGATGGGGCCGACGACAACTCCGACGACACCAACGCAGATAACCCTGACAGCGCCGATAGGGCCGATGACGACCCTGACTCAGGTGACCCTGACAACACCGATGGCGCCGACGACGACACCGAGCCCACGGCTGTTCCTTTTGACCTTGTTGTAAGACCAACCCCGGTGCCAGCAGGCCCGGCCGCGACCACAGTCCCGACAAGCACGCCACAGCCCACCGCAACCCCACGACCGACAAGCACGCCGCAGCCGACATCGACACCAGCAGCCACGCCGGCAGCTGCGACTCCAACGCCAACCGCCACGCCAGCGCTACCGACACCGACACCGACCGCCACGGCAACACCAGTCCGGCCAACGCCGATCCCCACTGCGACAGCAGTCCCACCAACCCCCACCCCGACGCCAACCGACATTCCCACCCCTACGCCGACCCCCACGCCGAGACCGACATCGGGAGACATCGAGTACCAACTCGCTGGCAACGCAGACGATGCCGAAGAGTGGGTCTCGACCGACCAGATGTTCTTGAACAGCGCTGACCTTGACTTCAATGACGACCTTCGGGTTGGCCTGCGTTACGACGTGTGCATTGCGCCCAACACCCAGGTTATTGCGGCAACGATTCTGTTCACCGCCGAAGAAGACGACGCCAACACCGCGGTGACAACGATCCGTGCAGAAGTCGCCGCCGATGCTGCGTCCTTCGCCGAGCAGTCCATGAGCTCCCGAGTGCTCACGAACGCCTCAACTGAATGGACGCTGGACCCTTGGGTTCAGGACTTGCAGTATGTCACACCTGATCTCAGCGCCATCATCTCTGAGGTCGTGAATTCGCCCGAGTGGACAGGCTGCGGCCACATCGTCTTCGTCTTTGAGACCGTGGGCGGCGATCGTGACGCCTACGCCATCGAATCTGACCCGAACCTCGCTTCGGTGCTTCGTATCTCGAACTGAGTTCTCGCACTCTCGGCTCCTTTGCCGAACCCACAGCTGTGTAGCGTGGGGCCATGGCACTACTGAAGTTGCAGAATTGCGACGCGTTCGTTGTTCGAGATCTTGATACCGAAACGCCGGCAATCGGCATTGTTCGATCGGCGAAGAAGATTCTGCAAGGCGGAGCCAAAGACCTGGCTCGCAGCCAGACCTATCAGTGCGCCGCACTTGGCATGCGAATGCAAGGTGCTTCTGCCGGTGTTAATGCGCTCCCCGAAGACCGCGACCAAGCACTCGCCGCGTTCAGTGACGAGCTCACCGAAGCCGTCTCGGCCGGGTCGCTCATGATCGACGCCGCAAAGGGTGTCAGCACCGAATCGATCGCCGCGCTGAGCAGTGCCGATGCTCGCAATGCGGCCCGCCTCACCCACGTCGGGAAACGGTCGATGTCCACCCATCTCGCTGCTCGGGGGGCAGTTAGCTGTGCTGCGACAGCTCGCTCGCTCGATGGCGCTGCGATCGCTATTGAGAATTTTGATGACACCGGGGCTGCGATCGCCGAAATGGTCACCGAGGCTGGCGCGCGGATCGTCGCCGTGTCCACCAGCGCAGGTGCCGCCATGTCGAGCGACGGGTTTAGCGTCGACATGCTGGTCAGCGCGTTAGCCAACAATGGGCCAGCAATGGTTGGTTCATTGTCCGACGAGGAAATCCCTTTTTGGAAGATCTTGGGCGCCGACTGCGACGTGTTGTTCGCCGGCTCCAAAATGGGAGTGGTCGACCATAAGGGTGCGGAGAACGTCAAAGCCTCACTGTTGGTTCCCACCGGCCCGATTCCTTACACGACAAAGGGCGCCCTGGTACTGGAGCGGCAAGACACCACCGTGCTTCCCGACTTCGTGACAACTGCGGGCAACATCTTTGCTGGCTTCCCGCCCAACGGCGAGGATCAGGCAAGTCTTGAGGCTGCGGTGACTGCGCAGCTCAGCGCGCTGACCGACACGATTCTTGGCAAGAAGGACATCGCCATACTCGAGGCCTGCTATCAAGCAGAGACGTTCCTCGGAACGTGGCGAGAAGAGCTGCCGTTCGGCCGTCCGTTCGCCGCATAGGTCACACTTCGCGAATTCAGTTTTGAATCGCACTATTTGGCTCTACGATGTGACTCGCTGGGGCTGTAGCTCAGTTGGCTAGAGCACCTGCTTTGCAAGCAGGGGGTCGTGGGTTCGATTCCCACCAGCTCCACTAAGAAGAATCGGTGCGGCTGCACCGGTTCTTCTTTGCTTTTTGCTGCCATGTCGGTTGGCGATTGCCCTCGCCATGGAACGCAGCGTCCCGGTATGCTGGCATATCATGAACAGAACGACGATAAAGCTTCCTGAGGATGTTGATGCCAAGCTTCGTCACGAGGCCGAGCGACGCGGCATCACAATCTCCGAGCTCACCAGAGAAGCCATCGAGGTTCATCTCGCACCGCGACGCAAGCTTGGTGCAGCAGGCGCCGGTCGAAGCGGTCGCTCCGACATCTCGGAGCGCATCGAGGAAATTCTTGCCAGCGAGGTTTCGCAATCGCACTCATAGTCGATGCTGGCCCGCTTTACGCCTATGTCGACGCCGACGATCGCCATCATGAAGCCAGCCTCGCACTCCTTCTCGACTACCCCGAGCCACTCGTTGTACCGACGCTGGTGATCACCGAGGTCGTCTATCTCGTCGGGACTCGGCTCGGCTCCGACGCCGAGGTTCGCTTCCTGGGCGACCTCGCAAGCGGCGACCTGGGAGTCGAACCGGTCGCTGCGGCCGACTGGCTCCGCATCGCCGAGCTCGTCCATCAATACGGCGATCTGCCATTGGGGGCGGTCGACGCATCCGTAATAGCTGCCGCCGAACGACTCAACGAGAGAACGATCGCCACACTCGACCGGCGACATTTCTCGGTCGTCCGACCAAACCACATCGATGCATTCACCCTGCTGCCCTGAGGTTCGACATGTGTGCAACATTGCACACGTCCTGGGCAACACTTGACTGCACTCGTTGCACTGAACGACACGCGATGGCATCAGATCCGCCTATTTCAGCCAGGTCGACACATTTGCAAGCAGGGGGTCGTGGGTTCGATTCCCACCAGCTCCACTAAGAAGAATCGGTGCGGCTGCACCGATTCTTCTTTACTTTTTGCTGCGATGCCGTTCGGCGATTGCACCGGGTCAGAAGCACGGTTGCACAGTTTAGGCGTGCTCGTAGCGCTCGG
>Ga0209828_1000243_pt1 | contig 53990 bp, 41 predicted proteins | sample MaitaG_FD_187429 | JGI IMG/M metagenome (GOLD analysis project Ga0209828, IMG submission 187429) | Marine algal microbial communities from Maine, USA - Maine_Asex2 metaG (SPAdes) (version 2) | ecosystem: Host-associated > Algae > Red algae > Unclassified | place: Maine, USA | collected 2015-01-05
CAGCTGAGCTACCACGCCGCTTACAAGTGATGGCGAAGCTACCTGTCCCGAACTCGCTTCGGGAAGCTAACACACCTTACATAAGTATTAGTCAGTCCATTGTCCGACCAAAAACCCCACTTATTTTAAAAGGAACGCAAATATAAGCGAAAATCTGTTTTGAAAAACTAAAATTGATACTCTCATAAAAAAAATATCTATTCTAGTCTTTTACTTCATTTCTTGATCTAAGCAATTAAGTAGGTTCTGTCATCTAGATGTCTTAAGTCATTAGTCCTTTAAGTGACAACTATAAGGTGTAATTATTTACGAAATACTTAATGTAGCTATGGATCTTTGTCCCTAAATAATAAGGCAGATCCATTAACAAATACGCGTTTTGCCAAGACTAACATACCGTTCAACCTTAAATGGTCCTGCATACATTCTGGCCGCGTACGGATGTGGAGCTCTATCTACAAATTGGTGCAGCGATCGCAACGTCTCTACTGTGCCTGATTTGATTTCTATAGGAATTAATGTATCCTGATACCTAAGGACTAGGTCCACTTCGGCTGAGGAATGGTTGTTATCTCTAACACAAAATTTAGGCTTTGCCAGTTGGTGAGACTCAAGTGATAATATTTCTTGGGTAATCATATGGGGAATAATGCTCCCTCGATAAATACTGCTTAAATCACTGATTCCCAACTGATCAGCTTGTATATCTAAGGCATGATTCAGCAATCCAGTAAAAACATTGTCTTAAAATAAAGGTATATAAGCTCAGTTCTTGTATTAATCAAGCTAAATGATTAAACCTTTCATTTCGCAGTGCTCTAATTGTCATTAGAATAATTTTATCATCAAAAGGGATTTTAGGAAGATAAGGATGACATGCTCTTTTCCATTAACTTCCAGCAATTACTAACAAATCAATAATTCACAGAGAATCGATAAACAGTCTGACTACTATATGTCTCTCCAGGATCAAGTCGTGTGCTCGGAAAGCTCTCTTGATTCGGAGAATCAGGATGATGCTGAGTCTCTAGACAAAATGCAGCTCTCTTGCCATAGGCTTTTCCAGACTTTCCAATGATTGTCCCATCCAGAAAATTGCCTGTATAAAACTGCATGCCTGGTTCGGTCGTAAACACTTCCATAACTCTGCCCGTGCTTTTTTCTACCACTTTTGCTGCCATTGTTAATTTTCCTGTTTGGCTATTCAAAACATAGTTATGATCATAACCGCCACCAAAAGTAATCTGTTGACTCCCTTCTTGATCAATCCTGTTTCCAATTTTCTGAATAGTTCGAAAGTCAAAAGCTGTTCCATTTACTTCTTTCATTTCGCCAGTTGGAATCAATGTTTCATCAACAGGAGTAAATCGATCTGCTTTGATGATTAACTCATGATCAGTGATATCGCCTTGCCCTTCCCCTTTCAAATTAAAGTAACTGTGATTGGTTAAATTAACAATTGTTGATTTATCTGTGACAGCTTTATAGTCAATGACAATTTCATTTTGATCATTTAGAAGATACTTCACTTCAATATCCAAATTACCTGGATATCCTTCTTCCATATGTGGACTTCGTCCTATCAGTTTTACACCAACAGCATCATCAGTTTGAATCATTTCGTCTTTCCATATTTTTTTATCAAATCCTTTGATGCCTCCATGTAAGGAATTCTCTCCATTGTTAGTCGCTAATGAATAGTCTTGGCCATCGATGGAAAATGCACCTTTAGCAATACGATTCCCATATCGACCGATTAGTGCACCGAAATATGGATGCTCTTCTAGGTATTCAGGAAATGTATTAAATCCAAGAGCAACATCATCTATATTGCCGCTCCGATCTGGCACTTTAATAGAGCTAATGATGCCGCCATAATTCATCAATTGAATTTCCATGCCAGAAGAATTTGACATAGTGTACATTTTTACATCCTGATTTTCAAACTGACCAATAACTTCAGATTGAATGACGAGTGTATTAGCTGGGCTTTTTTTATTCATAGATGGATTACCACAGGCGATTAAAAAGAATACAAATAATAGTATGTAGTGCTTCATTAACATGTTCTTATTAATGTTTATGAAAAGATAGTCTAATGATATGGACTAAAAAAAGATTGGCGAAAAAGAAGTATCAATATCAGAAGTATTATTTAATTTAACAGCATTAAGACTTAGCATGAAAAACTTTTCTACCTTAGACATTGCTGTATTTGCCGGTTACTTATGCATCATGATTGGCATAGGGATCTATCTCTCAAGACGCGGCAAACAAGAAAATTCGCAAGATTATTTCCTAGCAAGTCGCTCTCTTCCGTGGTGGGCAGTTGGTGGATCTTTAATCGCATCCAATATTTCTGCTGAACAATTTATCGGCATGTCTGGCTCAGGATATGTGGTCGGTATGGCAATCGCAGCTTACGAATTGATGGCAGCATTGACATTAGTTATTGTCGCAAAATATTTCCTTCCTATTTTTTTGAAAAAAGGTATTTATACAATGCCTCAATTTTTGGAAGTGCGATATGATAGAAGAGTCAGAATCGGATTAGCTGTTTTTTGGGTCTTACTATTTGTATTTGTAAACATCACTTCAGTATTATATTTAGGCGGACTTGCACTTCAAAATATTATGGGAATTCCTATGATCTCGGCAGTTATTGCCTTAGCATTATATGCTGCTACATTTTCAATTTTTGGAGGGTTGAAAGCTGTCGTCTGGACTGATGTCATACAAGTTGTAGTGTTAATTTTTGGAGGATTATTTGCGAGCATTATGGTATTAAATGCACTAGGCGGAGGATTCTTTAGTGGCTTAACTGTTTTGATGGAAAAGGCTCCTGAAAAATTTGATATGATACTAGAGAAAACCAATCCAGAATACATTAATTTACCCGGTATTAGTGTATTGATCGGTGGGATGTGGATTGCCAATATTTATTATTGGGGTACCAATCAATATATAATACAGCGAGCTTTAGCAGCCAAAAGCCTGAATGAAGCACAGATGGGAACTGTCTTCGCTGCATTTATAAAAATATTACTTCCGCTTATTGTTGTTATTCCTGGGATAGCTGCTTTTGTCCTGGGAGCTGACATCCAAAAGCCTGATGAAGCTTATCCATGGGTACTTAATAATTATGTCACGGTAGGATTTAAAGGTCTTGCCTTTGCAGCTTTAATTGCTGCAATTGGTTCGTCATTGAGTTCTATCGTCAATAGTGCATCGACAATATTCACACTCGACATTTATAAAACACTTGTGATGAAAGAAGAGAATTCCACTCCTGAGTCTGAACGACAGTTGGTCAAAGTGGGTAAAATTGCTTCAGCTATTGCACTTGTCCTTGGCGTCATCGTCGCTCCTCTTCTTGGTAATCTCGATCAGGCATTTCAATTTATCCAAGAGTACACTGGATTTATTAGTCCTGGTGTTGTCGTCGTCTTTCTATTTGGATTTTTCTGGAAACGAACATCTGCGAATGCTGCTTTGTGGGCTATCATCATCTCCATTCCGTTATCAATGGGAATTAAATATGCACTGCCTGACTTTCCATTCATGGATAGAATCGGAGTCGTCTTTTTAATCAATTGTCTTGTCCTCATTATTATCTCAATGATTGAAAATAAAACTGCCGATAGCAAAGCGATTGAATTTGAGAAAGGTCTATTTCACACGAGCACTCTATTTAATGTTGCGGCGATTGCGATTAGCTGTATGCTTGCTGCTATTTATGCAATGTGGTGGTAGGAATAAGGTCGCTGTTCAATTGTTTCAAAAATCGAGAGGTATGGAGACCTTCGATTCAATTGTTGTTTCAATTTCAGATGCCTCTACCAATACAACAAAAGAGCTCGATTCAGCATAAGAGATATAATTGACTAATTAAGATATGAATTGCTAATGGAATAATATGCAAACCATTGACCAAAAAAAGGAAGACCTAAAGTATTTCAGATCTTCCTTATTAAAATAAACGCTGTTTCTTACTAACCTGGGGAATTAGGCTCTTTTCGATGTAGCCATGTGGATATTGTCTCCTAGAAACTCAATTTTGAAATCACTAATATTCGGTTTAAAATTTAGCATCAATTGTTAAGGTAATAAATGCTTGATTATCAATTTGAGTCGAAATAAATTTTGATGGCTTTAGCATAAAACATGATTGACTAAAATGACATGTCAACCATCCAAGATTGGTAATCATTTAATTTACACTAAATGCATGTAACTGGATTAATCGTATTCTACCTTTAGTTAGCAAACAATATTGATTTAGATCTATGTCGATTATATTTCTTTTCATTGAACTTTCTTTATAATAAAAGTAAGTATGTCTTCTAAATGAAATGATCCTTAATGGACTAATGGAAGAATAGATTTGATAAGTGGTTAAGATTTCTGCATGAATGGAAACTGATCAAACCTTATTAATTAGCGTGAAAAACTCTTCCTTTCTTCTTCTAGCTAGTGGAGCAGTCATACCATTATCAAGTACAATAGTGCCGTCCTTTTGATATTGTCTGATTTTGGATAAATTAATGAGAAAAGACCTATGTGATAAAAAGAAGCCAGCAGATTCGAGAATTTTGTTGAACTCACCAATATTATATGAGCTCAATATTTTGTCTCCATTTTCTAGAATTACATTAGTATACTTTTGATCACCTTCGCAGATAACAATGTCGTCTATCGTGACAAAGTCAATTCCATTCATGGACGGAATCCCAATTTTACGATTACTGGAAGTTTTTTCTTTTAAATTTTCAATTAATACTTTATAGCGGTCATTGCTCAATTTGCTTTGAATACTTTTCTCCGCTTTTGCAACAGCATCAATTAGATTCTCTGATGAAATTGGTTTTAACAAATAGTCTGTAGCAGATACTTTAAATGCTTCCAAAGCATACTCATCATAACCTGTTACAAAAATAACTTCAAAGTGGACATCTTTCACGGACTTTAAAAATTCAAAACCATTTAAATGCGGCATTTCAATGTCAAGGAAAACTAAATCCGGATTTATCACATCTAATTCTTCTAAAGCAATTCGCGCATCCTGATAAACAGAGACAACTTCTACTTGTTTGCATAGTTCTAAAATAAGGCTCTGAAGTAAGGCACCTGCTTTATTTTCATCATCAATAATTATAGCGCGGAAGTTTTTCATTATAGTTATGTTTATTTAATACGTTACAAATGTTATATCTGTAATTGTTCCTTCTACTTTGCCATCCATATCCTTTTTATCTTGATAATATATCTTAGCATTTCCTTTTCCTTGATTATTAAGTATGTCCATTCTTTCTTTTATGATTTGTGTTGCTCTTGATTTATGATTATTCCTTTTTGTCAATTTTACAACTTCTGCTGCTTCTCTACCAATTCCATTATCCGAAATTGAGCACATCACACCATTCTCAACAGAAATAAAACTGATATCAATTTTACCTTTGCGATCCTCCAGATGGCTTATCCCATGTACAATTGAATTTTCAACGTGTGGCTGTAAAATCATTGTTGGAATTTTGAAATCTCCGTGTGTTGAATTAGATATATTATAGTCAAATTTATTTTCAAATCTTAATTTCTCCAATTCAAGATATAATGTCAATAAATTAATTTCTTCGGCAATTGATATTTTATCATTTCTGGAAGATTCAAGGAAGTACCTCATTAATTTTGAAAACTTTGAGAGATAATCCCGAGCCAATACTTTTTCATTCATTTGAATATAGTATTGAATAGAATTAAGGCAATTAAATACAAAATGTGGATTTAATTGTGATCGCAAAGATTCAAGCTTTATTTCTACCAAACGATTTTCAAGTTCATTTTTTTCAACCAATAGTTTTTTCTCTCTGTAGTTAATAAATCTTGCAAATAGAAACCCTATCAGGGCGATACACCCTGCAAGCAAGATATTTCTAAATAAAGCCGAATAATTAGGTGAAATACTTATTACTGCAAGTTTCACTTTTTCATTTTTCAAGTTTCTTTGAAAGACTTCATAGACTCCTTTAGACAGATTTGGCACGCGAATTACGTGCTTTGATTGATCTATCGGTACTTGTGTATTATTGTGATACATTTCAATAGCACTATAATTTGGAAGAGAGCTGGCTACATTATCAAAGTACGACTCAAATACTATATGATCAGGGACAAACTCAAACGTAAAGCTCTTTTGTTCATTAATAGCTGAATGGATCCTATTTTTATAGGTCGCTTTAACATTGTAGATTTTTGCTGCATTATCTGCCTTATGATAAAATTGTTCTGTATTAATTTTTGTGATGCCATTAATAGAACCAAAATATATATCATCACCATTAGTGGTGCTCGCAAAAGAGTTAAATTCAGAAGAACTTATTCCATCTCTAGGTGTCAGCCTCATTAAGAATTTAAAATCCTGGTTCAATAAAGCGATCCCTTTAAATGTAGTCAGCCAATAATTTTTATTTTTATCTTTTCTGATATCAGTTACCTTATTTGAAATAGCTTGCTGGCTAAAATCTAAATGTTTTAACAAACTATAATCTTGATTCAATACATAAACACCATTAGACCTCGTACATACGAATATGGTGTCATCATATTGTCTGATTGAAGATACCATCTGTGTTCTGAGTGATTCGACTTCTTTTATATTTTGGCTTTGTCTATCAAATTCGAATAAAGTATGATTCGTCCCACAAAGAATTTTTTCATTTATTATAGCGGCACACCAGATATCAAAATTCTCCTTTGTAAATATTTCTTTTAAAATTTTAGTATCAATGTTTAAGGAATAAATAACACCAAATCTTTTTCTATTTTCCAATCTAAACCCAAAAAGTAATATTTCATTTTTACCCACGGGTATCACTTTTCTAATAATGATATCGGTATCAATAATTCTCTTAATTGTTGAATCCTGTAAAGCGAAAAGACTGCCGTGTCTCTGTTCATTGTAAGCAGAAATCCAAAGCACATTATTGACAAGATCACTAGATAATTTATGGAATAATAAATTTTTATCTTTATAAATAGTTTCAAAAGTATTTTCAGACAAACTAAAAACGCTCCGGCTTGACTCAGATACGGCATAAACTCTATCAAGATGTTCAGCAACATCAGTGACAATCTCACCATACTCGACAGTTTGCTTATTTGGATCATACAAGTACCTCATAATTCCTGGTACAAGTTCTTCATTATTGGATACTCGATAAATTCCATTTCCACCAGATAATATTTGCTCTCTATTAAAGTCTTCACTTAATACATCGTAGGTTGTATTAAAGTCTAAATCATGATTTTTATATTGAATGGCGTCTCCCGTTATTTGCAAAACTGTATTGACGACTTTTGGTTTGATGTCGATTCCAATTAATAAAGACTCATTTTGATCATAATTATGATATTGGTAATTCCCTTTACTCGTTAAGGGAAATAATTGATCGCTAGTATTGGTATTTTGATTGTCATACCAAAACAATCCTTGAGCATTATTAAAGAAAACAAAATAGCCATTCTTATACTTAATAAGCTTTGGTGTTGGAATAAAGACATCATCTCGCTTTTCTACATTCAACTTAATTATTTCATCACCTTTACAATGAATTAAGTCATCTTGTTCATTGATGTATACGACATCCTCTGAAGACTCATCATAATTGAATGCAGTGATTTTGCGAGTGCTTTCAATTGATGTAAGAGTAGTCCAAGTTAAATCTGTATAATTAGATAGATCAGCTTTATAAATGATGTTTTTACTAGGTCCAACTAAAGCCAATGAAAATAAGTTATTATCTACTACCGATTGTAAAGCATGATTCTTAGGAAAATCAAAATAATGGATCTTTTTATCTTGCTTATTGATTAAATCAAGAATGCCAATCGCTTGTTTATTACTCAGTAAGACAAGTCTTTTGTAGCGAAAAAAGGCTTCATAAATACCTCCATTTTGTTGATCAAAATAGTGAGATTCTAGTATTGATTTGCCATCAAATGCATGGACAACATGTCTTTGGATAATCCACAATAAACCTGAATCGTCCTTCAAGACTTTGACGACTTCTCGCTCATTTAAGTCTTCATTTATATCTAACAATGCAGAAGTATATTGTTGGTCGTCCGCATCATTTACAAAAGTAAAATCAGTTCCTTTGAGATCTAAAGTGAGTTCATTCTGTTGAGCGCTTACAAAAGGGATATTCAAAATCATAAAGAAGATCCAGCTACAGCTCTTAGTCCAATCTAATCGTTTCACTCATACAATATAAATTTTTTGTCCTTTATTCTTCTGGAATATTGTCTTTAGGTTGTTATTCAGGTATCAGTGGGTCTATTTCAAGAATAAACGGTCAAAATTAATTTTCAATTTTTTTAGATTCTTGACTTTATTTACATTCGTCATTCTTATCACATATGACACTTATCATTTATGAAAACAATAAAAGAATTCAAAGAATATGTTAGCTCTGTAGAAGCAAAAGATAATTACACGATGCCACTAGCTTTTGGTCTAGGACTTCGTAAATCTAAAGGAGAGAAAACTCTAGAAGTGTTTTATCCAGTCATCAACTTCGAATCTTCATATGGCACAGCTGCAGTATTACAAGACATTAGCAGTCACACAGGAAACAAAAATGGTCTTGTCGTCTTGAGTTCAGATCAATTATCAGAGGCTATTTCAAAATTTAAAGTATTTGAGGGCGATGGCAAGAGCCATCCAAATATCGAACTCCTATCCCAATTAGCAAATGCGAATCAATCATCTAATACATATCACAATTTAGATGTCATTGTATATTTCCTTTTTGACAAAGACCAGCCAGTTGAAACCGTAGAAGAAGGCTATTTTAAAATTCAATGCTTGAGTCAATTATTGGTCAAACCACACGGTATAAACTGTGGTGGCATTTTTGGAAAGATGAATAACATCGCCTGGACAAACAAGGGACCAATTCTACCTAAAGATTTAACCAGTGAAAAAATTAAATGGACATTTAAAGGAGAAGAGCTTGTCGTCAGCCACGTTGACAAATTTCCATATATGGTAAATTTCCATGTACCAGAAGGTGTACGTGTCGTGTCGGGTGCTAAAGTAAGATTAGGCGCACACCTTAGTCCTGGGACCACTGTCATGCCTGCTGGTTATATCAATTTTAATGCGGGGACACTTGGTACAGCTATGGTCGAGGGTCGTATTTCTGCAGGAGTTATCGTCGATGAAGACTCTGACATTGGAGGTGGTGCTTCAATTATGGGCACACTTTCTGGTGGAAATAAAAATGTCATTTCGATAGGTAAAAAATGTCTACTTGGTGCAAATGCTGGTACTGGTATTTCACTTGGGGATGGTTGTACAGTCGCTGCGGGAGTTTACATCACTGCAGCTGCAAAAGTGTCTATGTACGATAAAAACAAACAACCAATTGACATCAATGGCAATATAGTCTCTGAAGGTGATAACATCGTCAAGGGAATGGAATTGAATGGACGTGACTATATGTTGTATCTACAGGATTCTAAAACAGGAAAACTTGTTGCTAGACCAAATACGAAGTTGATCGAATTGAACAAGAATTTGCATTAGATTGGTGAGAATTGTTACGATTGAAATGATTGTTTGAGATTGAAATGATTATTTAGATTATTCGAGCTTACAATAAGTGCAAACAGGAGCTATCCTTACAAGTGCGTCAGGAGCATTTAATCTTTACAATAGGACAAGGAACTTACCATTGCGACTAGAGGAGCCTTTTCAATCCTTCTTCCGATTCAGACTCAAGGCTTTCAGCATCCATCTTGGTAATGGCTTCTCAGGATCTCGCTTTTTCAAATCTAAATACCACCCAATCTTTTTAAAGATGGGGATTTTGTGGGCCTCTACAAACTCTATCAGTGTTCCATCAGGATCTTCGATATAGGAAAAATGTCCAGCTGCTTCTCCCATATCGAAACTATCACTGCTATCAACTGTGAATGGATGACCATGAGATTCGCAAATGGCCTTCATCTCAGCCATTCCTTGTACATCATAGCACAAATGAATATAACCAAAATCGCCCCAAAATCGATTTTCGAATATTTGTTTTGGTGTACGATCAATAGCTTGTATTAATTCTATCTCGCTGCTTCCTATCCATTCACTAAAAGGACCGCGTCTAGCTTGGCTATGAGTTAACAATACACGCCGATATAGCTGTTGTCCTCCATCTAAACAGTCTAAATCTTCAAACTTTCCTGATTCATCGAATATGATTGTATCGTAGCCTAGAATATTTTTATAAAACTTTAAGGATTTGTCCATTGCTGTAATTCCAATGGTACAACCATAAATACCACCAGTACTCGCCGATCCTTTAGCAAACCAGTCAGTAGCAGGGACGACTTCTAAGACATTGCCATAAAGATCTTTTACATAAAAGTGCAACTGACCGTCGGGTCGGTTGATCGGTTCACAAAGGAGATCAAAATGTTGAGATTTAAGATGTTCAAAAGTGGCTTGGATATCATTGCTTTTGATTTTTGCAATGTAAATACCTAGATCACCGAGTGCTATTTTTGATTTTGGGGCCTCGGGCGTTCGACTTGTATACTGCCAAATTTCAATACCGCCACCACCTTGCATACTCATGGCTAAGACGGCATGTCTATCGCGAGGCTCACCACCTGTATACGGTAACATGAGAGCTGCTGTAGCAGCTTCATCAAATATGGGAATGTCTATGTTAAATGCTTTTCTGTACCATGTCCATGTTTTATACGTATCAGGATTGCCAATACCTATTTGCTGGATACCTCCGATGATTGGTTTACCCATGATCGGAGATTACAGAGCCAAGGGACTACTATATTGCTCAGCTGCAATCTTATAGTCACCATTTTTTAATTTTAAAGCAATCGCTTCAAAAGCATCTAATGTAATATCGATATCTTCAAAAGTATGAGATGCTGTTGGAATTAAACGAAGTAATATCATTCCTCTTGGAATCACCGGATAGACAACGATAGAACAAAATATATTGAAGTTGTCTCGCATGTCTTGGACCAAAGCCATCGCTTCTTCTACAGATCCATGCATATAGACTGGTGTCACACAACTGTTGGTTTCACCAATGTCAAGACCTTTTTCTTTTAATCCTTTTTGCAGTTTATTGACATTTGCCCACAATTTGTTTTTGAGTTCAGGCATCTCTTTCATCATATCTAGACGCTTCTTAGCACCTAATACGATTGGCATTGGTACAGACTTGGCATAAATCTGTGATCTGATATTATATTTTAGGTATTGAATAATGCCTTTATCACCTGCCAAAAATGCTCCGATACTTGCAAACGATTTTGCGAAAGTTGCAAAGTATAAATCAATGTCGTCCTGCACACCTTGTTCCTCGCCAGCTCCTGCTCCTGTCTCACCTAGTGTTCCAAATCCATGCGCATCATCTACAAATAATCTAAAATCAAATCGATTTTTCAGTGCTACAATTTCTCTGAGCTTTCCTTGATCACCACGCATTCCAAATACGCCTTCTGAGATCACTAATATTCCACCTTCAGTGCCTTCGACGAGTCTAGTCGCACGTGTTAAGCATTTTTCAAGGCTCTCAATATTATTATGTTCAAAGGCAAATCTCTTACCAAGATGCATCCTGACGCCATCGACGATACATGCATGACATTCGCTATCATATACGATGACATCATGTCTATCTACCAATGCATCCACAGCGGACATGATACCTTGATATCCAAAATTAAGCAGTAAGGCGGCCTCCTTTGATTCAAATTCAGCTAGTTCTACTTCTAGAGCATCATGATAATCAGTGTTTCCTGACATCATTCTGGAGCCCATAGGATAAGATAGTCCCCATTCGGCTGTAGCCTGAGCATCAATTTTCCTGACTTCAGGATGATTCCCAAGACCTAGATAATTATTGACACTCCAGCAAATGATTTCTTTCCCATTGAACTGCATTCGACTCGAGAGTTCTCCTGTCAATTTTGGGAAGATCCAATAACCTTCAGCAATATCTGCGTACTTCCCAAGTGGGCCGGGATTGTTTTTTCGTTTTGTAAAAATATCCATCACACGATGTTAGTTGGTAAAAGTAATGTTTTCATGAGATTCACATCATTCCAGTTGTTAATATTTTAGATAATTTCATATATCTGCTGATCTGAACTTAATTCTAGCCTCATTTCTTCAATTCTATCGTGATTTAATACTCTATTCGTTGTTATAACACAGAAAGAATTCTGTTGTACTGCATCAATGGCTTTCTCGAAGTTTAACATCTACAGATTTACCTCTCAAAAAATCCATATCTGCTCCTTGATCTGCTTGTTCCACGTGATCCAAATACAACTGGATATAACCTCTCTTTATACCTAGATCTGGCGGCGTCCAGCATTGTTTTCGCTTTTCCAATAGCTCTTCTGACACATTAAGAGTAAGGGTTCTATTTGGCACATCTAGAATGATTTCGTCTCCGTTTTCAACGAATGCTAAAGTCCCACCAGCAGCTGATTCTGGTGATACATGAAGAACTGTCGTGCCATATGCTGTACCACTCATTCTTCCATCAGACACTCTGACGACATCTTTGATTCCCTTCTCTAATAATTGTCGAGGCAAAGCCATATTACCGACTTCAGCCATTCCTGGATACCCTTTGGGTCCTGCATTTTTAAGAACCATCACACTATCTTTATCAATCTCTAATTCATGAGAATTGATACGCGCATGATAATCTTCTATATCCTCAAAGACGACAGCTTTTCCGGTATGTACCAATAAATCTTCAGAAGCAGCAGCAGGTTTAATAACAGCACCATTTTCACACAGATTACCATACACGACGACAATGCCAGCATTTTCCTGAAAAGGAGATTTAAAATCTGCCAGTACTTTTTTATCATAATTCTCAGCTTTTTCTGAGTTGTAAATGATACTGTGACCATTGACAGAAGGCGTTTCTTTTAGCAAATGTTTGAGTTCTTTGATAACGACTGGCAAACCGCCAGCATAATAGAAGTCTTCCATATAGAATTCTCCTGCAGGTTGTAAATTAGTCAATAAGGGTATTTTACTTCCTATGGCATCAAAATCATCAAGATGTAAATCCACGCCTATTCTTCCTGCGATTGCGAGTAAATGAACCACAAAATTACTAGAGCCTCCAGTAGCAGAATTCACTACAATCGCATTTTCAAAAGCTTCTCTAGTCAATACTGAAGAGATTTTACGATCCTCACTTACCATCTTGACAATCTCTCTACCTGTAAGCTGTGCAATGACTTTCTTGCGAGAATCAGGTGCAGGAATCGCAGCACAACCTGGCAACGACATCCCCAAGGCTTCGGTCATTACAGCCATCGTCGATGCTGTTCCCATGACCATACAATGTCCGGCACTTCTGCCAAAACAAGACTCCATCTCTCTGATCTCGCTGTCATCCAAATTTCCAAGAGTCACTTGATCTGCTATTCTCCATACATCAGAAGTTGCTAATGGCTTTCCTTTATATCGCCCAGTTAACATTGCACCACCAGATAAAACAATCGTAGGCAAGTCTACACTTGCCGCGCCCATGATAAGTGAAGGTGTTGTTTTATCACATCCGCACATAAGTACGACACCATCTAGTGGATTGGCGCGGATAGATTCTTCTACATCCATACTTGCCAAATTTCGATAGAGCATCGTCGTTGGTTTCATCAAAGTTTCGCCAAGTGACATGACTGGAAACTCAACAGCTAAGCCACCGGCTTGAATAATTCCTTTCTTTACTGATTCTGCCAACTCTCTAAAGTGTGCATTACATGGCGTCAATTCTGACCATGTATTACATATCCCAATAACTGGTTTTCCAAATTCATCATCTGGAATGCCTTGATTTTTCATCCAGGCTCTGTAGATAAATCCGTCTCTTCCTTTTTTAGCAAACCATGCGCGAGATCTTAGTTCTTTACTCATGTTTAAAGTATGATGAGGCATAAATATAATTAAGCAAGTTATGCTTTCCGCTATCGCACTTCTTTTATTTTGAGGAAAATATGCTGGATGTAGTGAATTGAATTTGGTAGATTTTAAAGTAACTATTATGCTCACAATTCAAACTTACCAATAAGTGTTGTGATCTTCTCACAGAGAAGAATACCTAGATGCATTGGAATTGATGAAATTGTGAATTAGGTAGAATTTACTCATGTAAATGTGTTCATGCTTTAAGTATCAAAAACAAACCTAACGGTCTGTTTTAATATAAATGTGTAACTTGACATGATTTCATTAATCACAAATGGCAAAACAGGGAAAAAACAAAATCATTACATCTGCATTCCAATTATTTCTGGAACATGGATATCATGGCGTTAGTTTATCTGACATCATCTCAGCGACATCCTTATCAAAAGGTGCCATATATCATCATTTTGATAGTAAGTATGCTATTTATCTTGCAGCAATAGAAGAGTATTTTTTCAAAATTCTACAAATGGAATTCCCTGAGGATGATCACTTAGCCATTCATGTTCGATTGAAAAAACGGTATGAATCTTTTATCAATATTATTGATTTTGTAGAGCATATTGGTGACTCAGGAATTGAATTTCCAATTCGATCATATTTTATTTTTCAATTAGAGAGTGAAAGAGATGAATATATTTTAAAACGGGTGAAGAAAGCCATGAATAAGTATAGACAAGAAATCACAAAAATGGTAAAGTCTGCTTTTGAAAGTAATGAAATACACACTGAAATAGCTCCGTCTATCTTGGCAAAACAAATCATGAGTATGATTGAAGGTATTGTGATACATCACTCTTCCACAAAACGAAATTGTAAAAAAGTATTGATGAAACAATACGACGAAGTCATCGTATCGTATTTAAATCAATTGATGCAAGTAACTCACAGCTCAACTCATTCCTAATTTATTCTATGAAAAACTGGGCGGGAAATATAAAATGGAATCCAACAGAAGTAAGCTATCCACGCTCTCAAGAGGAGATCCAAAATCTAGTCTTAAGGGCGGCGAATAATGGCAACAAAATAAGACTCATTGGAACTGGTCATTCATTCTCACCGTTATGCCAAACTAATCAGATAATGATGAGTTTAGACAATTATCAAGGATTAATTTCGACCGATAAAAAACTATGTCAAGCTACAGTCAGAGCTGGAACCAAACTCAATGTATTAGGTGATTTATTATTTGCCGAAGGCATGGCAATGGAAAATTTAGGAGATATCGACGTCCAGTCGATTGCAGGTACGATTAGCACTGGCACACACGGCACTGGAAAATCATTTGGCACGATTAGCACACAAGTGCTTGCTATTACATTTATAAATGGGAAAGGTGAAATCATTAGCTGTTCTAGATCAAAAAAGTCAGAATTGTTTTCTGCGGCTCAAGTATCGCTAGGTGTTTTAGGTGTTATCACAGAGATAACTTTACAATGCATTTCACATTATAAATTGGAATTACATACACAAAAAGAAAATCTTCAGTCAGTGCTCATAAATTTAAACGAGCGAAATGAAAATAATCGAAATTTTGAATTTTACTGGTTTCCGTACACTACAACTGCCTTAACCAAAACATCTAATGTTGTCTTAGATAGTGACATTGACAAAATGAATTTATTTAATTATTGGTCGGAGTATTTTATCGAAAATTATTCATTTAAATTATTATGTGAATGTGCAAGACTATTTCCTTCCACCAATCAAAGAATATCCAAAATATGTGCTGCAAGTATTCCTTCAGTAAAAAAAGTAATGTACAGTCATAAAATCTATGCCACAAAACGATTGGTCAAATTTACAGAAATGGAATATAATATCCCAGCAGATGCCTATTCTAATGCATGGGCAGATGTACAGAAGCTCATAAATTCAGGAAAATATAATATTCACTTTCCCATTGAAAACAGATGGGTAAAAGGAGATGATATCATGATGAGTCCAGCACATGGAAGAGACTCAGCATATATAGCTTGTCACGTCTATCAAAACAAAGACAACGGACCTTACTTCAAAGCACTTGAAGACATTTTTAAAGCATATGACGGACGTCCTCACTGGGGAAAAATGAATACATTAAACACTTCAGATATTGTAAACCGATATCCACTATTTTCTGAATTTATGAAACACAGAAAAGATCATGATCCAGATGGCTTATTTGCTTCGCCCTACATTGAGCGATTATTAGGATTAGAAAATTCTACATCAGTTAGTTAGACATGGAAAGCAATCAATATTTTAGACATTTAAATCAATTATTAAAAAAACATGAAAGAGCTATTCCTTGTCTTGTCATAGATGAGGATAAGCTTAATAGAAACATTTCCACCTTAAAAAATAATTGGTCATCAAATATCAAACTTCGTATCGTTGTAAAATCTTTGCCTTGCGTTGAATTAATTCAGCATGTGATGCGAGAAACTAATTCCAAAGACTTAATGGTATTTCACCAACCATTTCTAACTGATCTCGCAAGTCGTCTAGATAATAAAGCAGATATTTTATTAGGCAAACCAATGCCGATAAAAACTGTAGAATATTTTTATAATCATTTGCCTGGTAAGCATATAAACTTTGATGCTTTTCAACAAATCCAATGGCTTGTAGATACAGATGACCGCATTAAACAGTATATTAACCTTGCCAAAATATTAAAAAAAGTAATCCGTATAAATCTTGAAATTGATGTGGGATTACATAGAGGTGGATACTCCTCAATTGATCAGTTAAGAAAGGGATTACAACTTATTATAGACAATAAGGAATTTGTGCGCTTTAGCGGTTTGATGGGTTATGATGCCCATGTGGTAAAATTACCTAAAGCAATTAGGTCAGTTAAAAAAGCCTCCCAACTTTCAAATCAATTTTATCAAGATTGCAAAGATTTAATTCGAAAAGAATTTCCATCTCTATATTCAGATAATTTAACGTTTAATGGTGGTGGAAGTCCGACAGTCAATATTCATAAAAAAAATAATAGTCCAATAAACGATTTATCCATTGGGTCTTGTTTAGTCAAACCAACTACATTTGACATTCCGTCTCTGTCAGAATATGAACCTGCATGTTATATTTCCACTCCAGTATTAAAAGCAATGGATGGGACTACATTGCCAGCAATGGAAGGCATGAAAAACACCCTAAATTTTGTAAGTGCTAAAAATCGAAAAAGCTATTTTATTTATGGTGGCTTTTGGAAGGCTGACTATTGTTATCCTCAAGGTATAAATCAAAACAAAATATTTGGATCTTCTACAAATCAGACGATGATTAATGGTTCAGTAGAAAATGCTCTAAACCCAGATGATTTTGTTTTTCTACGACCACATCAAAGTGAGTTTGTATTTCTTCAATTTGGAGAAATCCTATGTATTAAAAATGACACCATTAAAAAATGGACGCTGCTTAATAATTGCTAATTCTATAAGCTAATCTCTTCATTAAATCGTGATTCATGATGAAAGGCTTTCTATTAAAGGGATGCTCTATATCCAATGGGTCATGAACTATTATCAATTAATTAGAAGGTCCTCATGCTGAACTTGATTCAGGACCTACCTGTCCGACAGGCAGATCTATTTGAAAACACAGTAAACAAGATGATATCCTGAATCGTGCCTGTCTACCAGTCAAGCAAGTTCAGGATGATAAGCTATTTTTACCTACTTACCGACATTAGTCTCGACCCATTGATCAACAAGGTGTATTGTCCTAAAATAAAAAGTCCCGGCAATCTCAACCGGGACTCAACAGTAAGATTAGTTCATTACCAAGTCAACTGTTTTTACACTTTTGCCTTTAAATGGAAATCGGTAGACGACGTTTCTTATGGTTAAACGTATAAGTATCCTTGTTTTGTTCCCGACTATAATTTAATATATTCATTTGGTCGTCAAATTCAGTCAATAGAATTGTATTCTCTACGTTTAAAAAATCAGATAATTCGACTTCAAAATCAACAACTTTTAATTCAATCCAGACTGCCATATTATCTGAAAAGCTCTCTATATATTCAAGGTCAAGCCTTTTAGTATCTTGATATAATTTAAAGTGTTTTTCAACATAAATCTGTATCAACTCATCTGAAGATTTATATTCAGACGGCAGTTCTTCACCGGGCATTAATCCGCAAGCAAGCAATAAATCATCAAAAAAGATACGCAAACTAATATTTAGTGTACCTTTCTTGTCGACTTCTAATTCGGCAACACTCACATGAATATCATGTGCAGATATACTATTGACGCATAGAAACAAATAAAGCCCTAGTCGAAGATTGAGTTTCATAAAATACTTAACGTTTTATTATGGTTGATGGTTTCGAGTACAATAGTATTAGTAAACTATTAACTTTGGGACTGATGAAGTATAGCATCATATTTTTATTAATCACGGTTCAACAAATCGGATTTGGTCAACTAAATTTAGAAGGGACCTTAGACTCCATTATTTTAAATGGAATTGACTCTATGGCCTTTCCAGGAGCCCAATTGTATGTCATACACAAAGACAAAGTGATAATCAATAAAACATATGGGCATCACACCTATGAAAAGCAAAAAATGGTTTCTAAAACCGATTTATACGATCTTGCTTCATTGACAAAGGTCATGAGCGGACTTCCCATCCTCATGAAATTATACGACAAAGGAATGTTCGATTTGGATGTGCCCGCCTCAACATATATTCCATACTGGAAAAAAACCAACAAGGCACATCAAAGCTTTAGAGACATACTCTCTCATCAGGCGGGTCTAGAGCCTTATATTGTCTTCTGGGCAAAAACAATGAAGGAGAACGGAAACTTCAAACGAAGAACATTTCGGAGCAAATTATCTAGACGGTTTCCTGTTAAAATTCATGAGAATTTATTCCTTCACAAAAGATATACATCAAAGATGTGGAGATCTATCAAACGGTCTCCTGTCAATAAAGAAAAGAATTATAAATATTCTGGATTGAGTTTTCTTCACATGCCAGAGATGATCGGAAAGATGATTCAGTCTGATTTTGAAACTCAATTATACCAATCATTTTATACGCCTATGGGAATCGATAGACTTTGCTATAATCCCCTAAATACATTTACGCTTGACGATATTATCCCCACAGAAAAAGATACATCCTTTAGAAAAACTCTTGTACATGGTCGTGTGCATGATGAAGCTGCAGCTATGTTACATGGAGTCTCCTGCAATGCGGGATTATTTGGAAATGCGGAAAGTGTTGCAAAATTATTCCACATGTATTTGAGGAATGGGAATTATAGTGGCAAACAATATATAACAGCTCAAACAATTAAAACATTTACAAGTTATCAGTTTCCTGAAAATGATAACCGTCGCGGACTTGGATTTGACAAACCGCCTTTAGAATACGTGGACGGTCAATCATATATAGCAAAATCAGCAAGCTCTTCCAGTTTTGGTCATTCAGGGTTTACAGGCACTTTTGCTTGGGCAGATCCAGATCATGATTTACTACTCGTGTTTTTGAGTAATCGCGTATACCCTGACAGAAGTCAAAGAAAATTATATACAATGAACATTCGTCCACAAATTCATCAGGCACTATATGATTTTTTAATTTTTACGGATGATTAATGATGAAGCCCAATTCAAAGCTTAAATTTTGTTTTATTGAAATTAAGGCCTTACTTTACCACAAGAATAATTAATATGAGACGGACTTTATTTACAATTTGCATGTGCTTCCTTTTTATTCAAAGTACAATAGCTCAACAAGATTTATTTATTGGTCAGATGGTCGAACTGCGAACTGAAGACGGAAACTCCTATGTAGGCAAAGTGCTTAGTTTGACAGATACAGATATTTCAATTGAGACAAGTGCATTGGGTGAAATAACCTTAGATAGAGCAAGCGTTAATAAAGTCATTTATAAAAAAGGAAATGACGAAACAGATAAAAATGGTTTTCCTATAGACTATCACAATTCTACACATTATTTTGTGAACCAATCTGGTTATTCGCTTAAGAAAGGACAGAGCTACTATGAAAATGTAGGCGTATTTTTTAATTCATATTCCTTAGGAATCACTGATAATTTTTCATTGACCGCAGGAATTGAAGTGGCGACTTTACTATTTGGTCAAAGTCCACCATCCTTATTTATCACCCCCAAATTTACAATTCCTTTTGGAGAAGGAGCTGGAGGATTTAGCATAGGAAGTACGATCTTTGCGATCTTTGTAGACAACGAAATCTTTTCAGTTGGTGTGGCTCAAGCGTCGGCAACTTTTGGAACAAGAAATAATAATTTTACGATTGGATCAGGAATAGGATTTTCATTTAGTGATGGTATTGCTGAAAGTGTACTACCGTTTAATGTATCAGGTATGTGGAGATTATCCAAAAAGCTTAGCTTTATGACTGATAATTTTATAATTGCTTATGATAATTTTAATGGGGCGACAGCGATTCTTTCCGCTGGACTCAGAATTCATTTTGCGAAAAATGGTAGTGCTTTGAATATAGGTCTTTTCAGACCAACAGACGTGGGTGGAGATTTTCTCGCATTACCCTTTATCTCCGGTACAATTCCAATAAAATAAACTTTGGTCACTTCTATTGACTTATAGATTTTCCAGCTTTTAGCAGATATGTATAATCCTGAATTGACTTTACTTTGTCTTTAGAATAATATAAAGGGAAATAAGTATTCGTAGACCAGTCTTCAAATAAATTATCATAATGATGATGGCGAGGATCACCAGATTGACCAGGTGAGTTATTAGCAACTGATGCATCCCAATTTCCAGTATCAATAATCACACGGAAAGTTCCTCCTGAAGGTTGGTTATCTGCATTACCAGTAGAGCCGACAGTGTAGCCATTTCCTCCTCTTGGTGCTGGACCAACTTCTAGTTTTTGACGTAGTTCTTCTGAAACTGCAGCGCTCATTGGGTGTTTCATGGTCACATGCTTAAACTTTGGACTGCCATATCTCCAAGTATCGCGATCTTTTCCAAGTCGTTGCTCTAATTTTATTAAGGCTGCAGAAAGCATGTTTTGTAAGATTTCATCTCGTTGACTAACTGCATCGTCCGTCAGAAAAAACTCCTCGGGTTGGCTTAGCCAATCAATTACTTTTTTAAGCTGAATGGACGTGATTAATTTTTTAGCTTCAGCCGGAACCGCTCTCTGCCACATTTCTTTCTTCAGGAGCTTTTCCCACTCAACATAAATAGCTGCTGCGCGCGAATCAACTAATAATCTGTAGTCCCAATTTATGAGTTCAGCGATTGCCCATTGCACATCTTCATTTTGACTGTTGACAGATTTCAGTAACGGAATTAATTCTCTTGCTGGAAGTGATAAATAGTCTGATTGTAACTGTGTCATGTCGCGCACAGAGTGTTTTTGCTTTGACTCGATGACTTCTTTGATACGTTGTCCTCGATACGGGTCTGACCAGTTATATCCGATAGCATCCCATTCAGTATAATCGGCTGGTGTCACTGATTGATTGGCTGTAATAATCAATCCAGATTCTGGATTATCGGCATTTGGACGATCCAGCATATCTATATATCCATCCCATTCATATCGACCGTCACCTGCTACGGGAATCATCCCACTATGTGTCCTACGATATGGATTGATGCCGACGACCTGCCATCCAATATTTCCGTTTTTATCAGCCCAAACCATATTTTCACCTGGTATGTGACTATACCTGCAAGCTTCTCTGAATTCATCAAAATTAGCGGCTTGGTCCATTCTGAGACTTGCCAAATAAGGCGATCCTCCATATTCTAACCATCCGCATTTTACAGCAAAAGCAACATGTTCTCGTCCATCCTCAAAACAGACCGGACCGTGTATTGAGTATTTCATATCAAACTCTTCTGCTTCCATTCCTTTTACTCGAATTAATTCTGTCACTATTTCAAAGTCTAACCATTCGCCATTATGCCAATATTGATTTAAGTTCTGTGGATTAGTTCTATAGACATAAATGTCTTCAGCATCTGATCGAAATACTGTTAATCCCCATGCACCATTTTCATTATGACCAATCGAGATACCTGGAATTTCAGGCTCACCGCCACCAATGACATTCCACCCTGGAGCCACTAAATGTGCCATATACCGAAGTGACGGCACGGCGAGACTACGATGAGGATCATTTGCCATCATTGGAAAACCACTTTCTGTGCGATCGCCTGTCATCACCCAGTTATTACTGCCGACACTATAATCTTTTCCAGAAAAATCATTTTGTTCAAAACCAATATCAGTGTTAATATTTTCTTGTCTTCTATAGGCAAGGTCGATGTCTTCTGATTTAAATCTAAGTGGCATTCGATAAGCATTATACAATCCTAAAATATCATAATTCAAATGCCTGACATCAATTGTAGAATCAATGCTTAAATCTGGATCTTTGGGGTGAAACCAAATTAACTCTTTGACTTTTTCTTCTCCTATTGTAGCTACAGCCCTTGCTGTTGATAATTCTTGGGAGACATTTCCGAGTAAGCCTTGATGTCTTGATATCACGACTTCAGCTGTCCATTTTTCGGGTAGTATTTTGAGTAACTTAAATTCTAATGGAAGCTTTTCAGGGGTTTTTCTGATCTCTGAGATATAGGCATTTACTCCTGCGACATAAGCTGTGATAATCTCTTCACCATCCTTATGATAGTGATTCATTTCTTTTTTGATATCCTTTCGAAATTTAAAGAGTCTGGTTCCAATATCTCTCTTGAGTTCTCTCCTCCCAAGTATCTCTGCGACTGTTCCAGTGGCTTGTCTACGCCACACCTCAAATTGGAATAATCTATCTTTGGCTGCATGATATCCTTGGGCATAAAATAAATCGGTTTGGTTTTGTGCATATATATGAGGAATGCCAAATTTGTCAACAATGACTTCGACATCTTGATTTAATTCATGATGAGTAGTGATTTTTTGTAGAGGATTTGTCTTGCATGATAAAATGAAAACAAGAAAAAATACATAGATAATTCTCATAAGGATAGATTATCTTTGAAAAATAGTGAAAATGTTGATTATCCACATTAATGATCACGTTTTTCTATTGAAACATTGAGAATAAAAATATACTTTTACATCGATTTTATAATACTTCTAGAACCTTCTTTTTCTACGTATAATTTAATATTGGCATTGAAATCCTTGATATTTATATTTAGTCTCCTCATATTGCCAATATGTGTATCAACACAGGACACAAAAATTCCAGCTCTTCTTCAAAAAATAGATTTTCAGAATCCAGATTCAACCAGAATAGATGCGATTTCAACACTTGGAGAGATTTATATTCAAGTCAATTTAGATTCATCCAACTACTATATAAAAATACTTGAAGAGTTGGCTATAAAAACCAATAATTTAAAAGCTCATGCACTTACACATAATTTGAAAAGTGCATACCTAATCCATAAAGGCAAACTAGATAGCGCAATAGAAGAAAATCAAAAGGCACTAGACATTGCTGAAGGTCTAGATGATCATACTTTGCTGAGTAAAATATACACCGTTAAGGCTATGGCGCAGCACTCACGTAATAATATTGAAGCCGCTATTCAAGCTTTTTTGGATGCGCTCAAATATGCTGAATTAGCTGAAAATCATATCAGAATTCTAATGAATCATGGTAACCTAGGGTATATTCATATTCAAAGTGATAATCTGAGATTGGCAGAATATCATTTTAAAAAAATGGCAGAGTTAACGGATACGATTTCTGATGTCAGAATGAAATCTTTTGCAATTAGAAACTTAGGTATGCTCGAAGCTAAAAAGGGAAATATCAAAGCGGCAGAAGAAAAATTTTTAGAGGCGATTAAATACTCCACACAGAGACAAGATTTATATAATATCGGCAATGTACACTTACAACTAGGAAAACTTTTTTTTGAAAATAAATCTTATAAAAAAGCAAAAGAGCAGCTGGACTTATCAATATCCTTATTTGATGAACTTGGAAATGTGGAACATCAAGTTGAAACTTATATTGCGATATTAAAACTGAATAATACAATAAAAGAATACGACGAAACAATTCTTCAAGCAGATAAAGCCTCATTACTTCTTAGTCAAAATGAGAGTACCGATTTCAAAAAACAATTTTATGAAGAACTAGCCATTGCTCATGCTGAAAAAGGAAATTATAAACAGGCATATATCTATCATAAAGAATATAAAATTTGGGCAGATAGCGTCTTTTCTTTACAAAAAGTAAAAAAAGCTTTTGAATTAGAATCTAAACATCAGCTCGAGAAAAAGGAAATGAGTATTCAGATTTTGAGTGATCAAAAAATTAAAGATGAAGCTGTCATCAAACAAAAAAGTCTGACAAATGTCATCTCTATTTTATCACTCATTATGATCAGTTTATTATCAATTAATCTCTGGTCAAATTACACAAGAAAAAAGTCAGATAGTGACCGTTTAGAAATTGAAGTTAAAGAAAGAACAAAAGAACTAGAGACAATAAATTATGAATTAAAGTCATCAAACGATGAGCTAGAACGATTCGCATATATTTCCTCTCATGACCTAAAAGAACCATTGCGAAATATAAGTGGTTTTTCAGAACTAACTAAAAGAGCCATAGCAAAAAATGATATTGCAAAAGCCAATTCTAATCTGGAATTTATTAAAAACAACATTTTCCAAATGGATAAATTAATCGAGGCAGTTCTTGATTATTCAAAATTAAAAATGAGCCATGAAAGCGAAATCGTCAATCTAAATGAAGTCCTACTTGAAGTCAAAAATTCACTCTCTTCTTTAATTAAGGAAAAATCTGCAAATATTCAAAACAATCAACTACCGTCAATCAGCGGAAATCAATTTCAGTTGTTTCAATTATTTAAAAACATAATAGAAAATGGGATAAAATACAATCAGAGTGAACAAGTCAGAGTTGATATAAATTATACAGAAACAGCTAGCAACTACATATTCAATATAAAGGATAATGGAATCGGTATTGACCCGAAATATCATACGGAAGTCTTTACAATGTTTAAAAGACTACACACACAATCTGAGTTCAGTGGCTCAGGTATGGGATTAGCCATCGTCAAAAAAATCGTTATCAAACTAAATGGACTTATAAAATTGAACAGTGACATTGGGACTGGGTGTGAGTTCATTATCACATTGCCTAAATGACCTGTATGCTTGAGAGACAGGGCTAATAGGAATAAAGTTTTACTAAAGAATGAACATAAACAAGACAAACTTCACATGTTTCGGATTAAACCTGAAAGCAAACTCAGTGGATTTTAAGTCATTGTCTTAAACTTGACTGAAGTCTAAAGTCTGTACCTTATTTTTAATGGTTTTACACACGAGTGAAAACGTATATATATCCTTAGTTAGAAACCAGTATCTTCACGCATTATGAATCAAAAGATTCCATGGTATTTCCTATTGCTTCTGATCTTAGGAGGTGAATCTGTTTTTATTATTCCATTTGTATTGGCTAGAATATTTAGACCAACAGTATTGGATGCTTTTAGCTTAGACAATACCCAACTTGGATTATGTTTTTCTGTCTATGGAACTGTCGCATTACTATCTTATTTATTTGGAGGCCCCATTGCTGATAAATATGCGCCTAGAAAATTAATCGCTATCGCGCTATGGATGACGGCTTTAGGTGGCTTGGTATATGCAAGCTTTCCCAGTTATGGTATTCTGAAAATCCTCTATGGATATTGGGGCTTCACAACGATCTTTTTATTCTGGGCACCAATGATCAAGGCAACACGCGTATGGGGCGGCAAAAACTCACAAGGCAAAGCATTTGGATTTCTAGACGGTGGACGTGGACTAGTTGGTGCCTTATTTGGATCAATGGGTGTTATTATTTTTTCACTTTTCTTGACATCTGAAATAGCTGAAGCATCTGTAACTGATAGTCGAGACGCCTTCAAGTATGTCATCTGGGTTTCTTCAGGCATTGTAGTCTTCGTAGGTATATTGGTATGGTTCTTTATGAAATTAGATCAAAAAATAGAACAAAACATCATTCTAGATAAAATCTCCATTTCACAAATCAAAGAAGTCATGCGTCTACCATCTGTGTGGCTTCTGATGATTATTATTTTATGTGCTTACGTTGGCTATAAAATTACGGATGTACTTTCACTTTATGCGCAGGATGTGATGCTTTATGACCAAGTCCAATCTGCCACGCTTGGGACATTTCTACTATTTGTCAGACCAATGGTTGGGATTGTCATTGGCATACTTGCAGACCGATCTCAAACTACATTATGGCTTTTAATTAGTTTTATTATTTCATTTTTTGGAGCACTTTTATTCGCGACAGGATTTATTTCAGCCGGAGCTACTTCTTTATTTTTCTTATCAATTCTTGTCGTTTCAACAGGGATTTACGCAGCACGATCACTATACTTTGCAGTTATGGAAAGCGGACAAATCCCTCTGGTTTTAACTGGTACTGCGGTCGGTCTTATTTCATTGATCGGTTATACACCTGATATTTTTGCTGGCCCGGCTATGGGTTTTCTACTAGACAGGTCGCCTGGTGAGACAGGTCACCAACATGTGTTTTGGATGTTAGCCATTTTTTCTTTTATAGGTGGATTAGCTGCTTGGCAATATTTCAAATTATATAATAAAGAGATTTAATACAATTAAAAAATCAAAGTCAATCCGCTAGCACCTGAAAATTGCTTCTGTATTGTAGCGCTATTTTTAAGTATAAAAACTAGAGTATAATTCGACTAAGCCGATGTGATTGTATACTTTCACCTGAGACATGAAAACAATTCACTACATCTATATATTAACAATCCTATTCTTGGGAATCATCGGCATGTTGGCAATGACAACTCCTCCTGCAAATGTCACAGGACATGCTCATGATGTTTATAAAACAATGCTGCAAGGTGGCACTAGTATGTCCATGAATTCTACAACAAACATATTAGCTTATTTATTTGGGTTGTGCGCAACTGGATTACTGTGTTTGTTTTTAACCTTAGGCGCAATCCGTAAAGGAAAATTGGATGGAATCAGACCGTGGTTAATAATTGCTTCAATTACCTACCTGATAGTATATAGCCTAACATATTACTCTGACATTAGTTACGTAGAAACAGGGCATGATCGATTCTTTGGTGGATGGCCTATGCCAACTGCATGGATGATCTATGTTATGTGGTCCACTCCAGTATTATTTGTATTGATATACATTTTCAAATTCAGAGACTGGATTCTCACAGTAGAAGATGAATCTCGTTTTGAAGAATTAGTGAAAGCTAGAAGAGCAGCAGAATCGTAGTCGCATGGAAGAATTTAGAAACCCCATTATTTTATCTGCTGTTGGCTTTTACATGCTACTCTGTATCGTAGTTGGTATCTGGGCATTTCGTAAGACCAAGTCTAGCCACGATTTTTTCATGGCAGGTCGAAATCTTGGCGTAGTCGTGACAGCCTTTGCCGTTTTTTCTACCACGCTAAGTGGATTCGGTTTTGTAGGCGGTCCTGGACTAGTATACCGAATGGGAATGAGTTCTATATGGATGGTCGTAATCGCAGTTCTTGGATTTAGTGTGACCAACTTTTTACATGGTAAAAGACTCAGATTATTATCAGAACTTGGTAATTCAAAGTCACTTCCAGATGTTGTATTTCTGAGGTATAATAATAACAATACACGGATTTTAATTGCGATTGCTATCATTCTGGGTGTCTTTGGTTATTTGGCGACTCAGATATTAGCTATGTCTGTCGTGTTAAAAGATATTCTAACTGAAACAGAAATATTTAGTGACATGACACTTGAAATGAGTATGGTCATTTCCTGTTCGATTCTTGTTTTTTATAGTGTTACTGGTGGTATTATCGCTTCTGTTTATACTGATTTAGTACAAGGTGGTGTAATGATCGTTGCTGCGATTCTTATATTTCTTACTGTAATGTACACATTTGATGGTGGCATCACTGAAATGAATCAAATTATACAAGCTGATGATCCGGCTGCTATTGGTCCTTGGGGAACATTAGGCATGGTTGGTTGTATGTCTTGGTTACTGATGTTTGGTTTAGGTGGATCGGGGCAGCCTCATGTCATCACAAAGCTGATGATGAATAAAAAAGTAAGTGATGCAAAGCATATTTTGCCAGTGTCAATTGTTGGATATCTATTTTCTGGATTATTATGGATTGGAATCGGATTGGTCATGCGGGCATTAGTTGTCAGTGGACAACATCCAGAATTAGCTGTACCAGATGAAGCTGCTTCACAATTTCTTCAACACTATGCGCATCCAGTTTTAGCAGGGATTGTCTTTGCAGGTCTTTTTGCCGCGATCATGTCTACTGCGGATGCGTTTTTAAACATTGGAACTGCAGCGATTATGCATGACATTCCAAAAGCAATTGGAAAAAAGATTAAGAATGAACTTCAGTGGGCCAGAATCACAACTGTCATTATCACTATTATCGCTGCATTCTTCGCTTTATGGGCTTCGAATAGTGGCGACCTTGTCGCATTGCTCGGAGCATTTGGCTGGGGTACTTTTGCTGCTGCGATAGTCCCTGTAGTGACTCTAGGGTTTAACTGGAAAAGAGGTACTGCCATTGCTGCTAATGTGTCTGTTGCCGTCAGTTTGATCATTAATTTCACAGTGAAAATTGGTAAAATTCCAATTCCTTATGGTATTGATATTGGTGCCTTATCTATGCTGATAGCGCTATTTTTATTCATCACAATTTCATTTATTACAAAACCAGATATATTGGAACCCGATGTTGCAGAAATTATGGATATGTAATTGATTCGGTGATTCGTTAATTCGATGATTTATCATGTATACATTCCCGTATCCATCGCATTAACATATATCTTTTCATACGCTCATTCTGTTAGGTATGGGATTTTCACTTCGCTCCAACATTTAATTAATAACTGTAACAAAGTAGATTACTACTACGTATATAGCAAAAGACTTAACTTTAGGGTATGAGATATCTCATTGTATTATTATGTTCGATTTTTATTCTATTAGCTGCCTACTTCAGCTATCAGTTGTCACAGAACTATACTCAGAAGAATGAATTGCAGTATGACTTTGCTGAGATACAAAAGATCAATTATGGATTATTTAATCTTCAGCTGTGGAAGGAAAAAGCCTTAGATATTTTTTCCAAAAGAATCAGTGAATTTAAAATTTCTCCCACAGCATATGATGGTCTTGATAAACAAATCGATGTATTTATCAGACAGATGTTTGATGAGTACCTCCTATCTGGAAAACTAGTAGATGAGATTGCTGCTAATTTTACTGAAAACAGTAAAATTCCTAAACTGTTTATTGCGAGTATAACGGATCAAGCGAAAGATGCAATGAAAAACCTCGACTTGTCTAAACAGATTCCAACGATCACAAAGCAAATCTCTAAAGAGATCAGAAAAAGTGAACCTCAGCTTCGCAAAATTATGCAAGACGAATTAATGAGTCTTGTTATGGTCGATGAAGAAGAGAATATTGTAGAACGCCGAATAATTATTTATCAAAAGTATGGACAAGACACGCAAGAGTTGACTCTTGCTATTTTGAATGAATCGATGGAGAATATTGATTTAAAAAATAACACCTTGCTTAAGTATATTTTAGCATTGCTTGGACTTGCCTTAATGCTGGTCTCAGTACTTTATGCCTTTGTTGGCTTTACAGAAATTGTGCTCGTATTTACAGCAGTTTCCGTTGTCTTGCTTTGCTTGGGTGTCACTTTGCCAACTATTGACCTAGATGCGCGACTCAATGATTTCAGTATTAGCCTAGTTGGAGAGACAATAGAATTTGATGAGCAAGTCTTATATTTTGAGAGTAAGTCTATACTAGGAGTCACAAAAACCTTATGGGACGGAGCAGGAATAGATCTTAAAATTGTAGCAATCATGATATTTCTTTTCAGTATTGCATTTCCTTTTCTCAAACTTACTTTATCAACTTTATATCTTTTTTGGGATAAAGCTGTTCATAGCAAAATGGTGCAAAACATACTTTTCTACTTAGGAAAATGGAGTATGGCAGATGTATTTGTTATCGCCTTATTTATGGCATATATTGGATTTTATGGACTTGTGACATCTCAACTTGGAACGATTGGTAAAAATCAAACTGGATATGCTGTAGAAACTTTGAATTACACCAAATTAGGTCCAGGTGCACTATTCTTTACAGCATATGTGATTCTATCGATAGTTACAAGCATCATCATAAATAAACATCACCTCAAATTAGACTCAAACCTTCCTTCGTCAGAAATAAACCATACAGCATAAAAAGACCTATATTTGGCGATTATATCCAATAAACAGGGTATATTTTCCGCTTCTAATGGCGGTATAGAGATCGTATGGCTAAAGTTTTCAATTCTGAGCAAACATTTGAGGAAGTTTTCAAGCAATACTTTAATCCTTTAGTAAATTACGTTAATAGTCATATCAATAACTGGGAAGATTCGAGAGAGATCGTCCAGAATACTTTTTTAAAAATTTGGGAAGTCAGGGATAGATTAGACATAGATTCTTCGTTGAAATCATATTTATATCAATCTTCTAAAAATGGTATGATTGATTTTATACGACTTTCCAAAAGGAATTTGGCTGTTAAAGAAAGCCTCAAAATAAGCACAACAGAAATCGAAAATGAATCAGGTTCACTTGATGCATATGTGATCAGACAAGAGCTAAAAAAAGCACTGAATCAGCTAAAACCTAAGAACAGAGAAATATTTATACTTCATAAAGTTGAAGGATTAACTCACAAGGAAATAGCAAGCCATTTAGACATTTCTGTACGCGCTGTAGAAGATAATGTCAAAAGAGCTTCAATGCAATTAAGGGAATTATTAGAAAATAATGAAAGAATTTTTCATTAAAATATGTGGTTCACAAACAAATTGTTGTCATTTAAGCGAGATGACATACCCGTTCGAATATCTCAATAGATAATGAAAGAGGATAATATATACAAAGAATTAGATCATATTGATGGTTTCAAAATATTTGATGTAAATCAGGAATGGTCTACTTTTTCGGATAAAATAAAAGCTGCAGCATCTGCATCTACAGATTCAACAAGCCTCTCCTCCAAGGACATTCAATCTCATAAGCTAAGGAGATTACCTTTGAGAATCCTTTCGATTGCAGCTGGATTTGCCGTATTAATAGGATGTTTCTTCTTTTTGAATCAAAACGATCAACTTGAAGAAGATGTACGCATTGTCGAAGCTCCAATTATTGAGGTTCAACCAGAAGTAATACCAGTCCCCCCCAGTGAGAAAGATCACATTGAGAAAGAACAAGCAGTTATTGTAGAGGCAAAACCAATAAATGACTTTAAACACTATCATGCGAATGACGAAGTTAATTTACCAGATGGCTCAACGATTAAAGTCTTAGCTCCCTCGTCTATAAAGATCCCCGAATCTTTTGTTGGTCTTCCTGAAAGATACGTGGAATTAAGAAGTGGAGATGTCGAGTTTGCTATCGTGAGTAATGAGAATCAACCATTTAGGGCACTGACTGACAATTCTGGAATTTTTGTGACAGGGACAACATTTAAATTGTTGAAATCAGGGATTGAAACTGTGGTTAAAACAATATCTGGCTCAGTAGAAATGTATTCACTAAAGGATGAAAGCATCAAAACAGTGATCAATGCAGGTGAAGAATTTCGCTTTAATGGTGAAACAATAACCAAAGTTTCAATTGAAGTTGAAAAACCTATCGAAGTCGAAAAACCTGTTAAAGTTGAAAAACCTATCGAAGTTGAAAAAGCTGTTAAAGTTGAAAAACCTGTTAAATTCGACAACCCAGTTAAAATTGAAAAACCAATAGCAGAGATTCCTACGTCGGATTACCAATTGTCTAACATCGTTGAAATCGTAAAAAAGAATTTCAAGAATCAACTCGTCTTCAAGAAAAAAGCAATTAATAAATCTATGTCCTCAGAGACGATTAATCTTCCCAAAAGCTCATTGAATACAGGTAATCCTTCTGCCACAATAGAGATAATTGTGAAAGCTCTAGAAGATCAATTCGAAGTGGATATAATAAAGATTGACAATTGTGAAAGTTGTTATGAAGTCAATTCTGTTAAGTTAAAAGACTAAAAAAATAAGCCCTCATCATAAATGAAGAGGACTTATAAAATACTAAGGGTGTTAATACTTCTTTAGAATTGAACTTTTATCTAGATAAAAATAGAACTTTTCATTGAAAAGACATAATTTTAACTATCCCATGTAACATTTCCTTTATACTTTAACTAAAATTAAGGTTTTACCCTAATCATTTTGATGATTTTTCTTATCAACTTCGTTGTAGAAAATTAATTATCTGTTTAATCAAGACATATTTAGGGGTATTATCTATCTCAAATGTCTTCTATAACATAGACCCAAATCAAGATTATGAATCAAATTGCGATCAGTAGAATAGAGAATTTTGAACATTTGCGTTGTCTGAATGAACAACAGCTTCAAAATCTGACTAACTGTATGCAGTTGAAGAAGGTTTCAAGAGGAGATATCATCTATAAAGAGGGTGAGCCTAAAGATTACGTTTATTTGATTGTAGAAGGTTCTGTCAAATTAGCAAGCCATACTGGTGAAGGAAAGATGTTAATTAAAGATATTTTACATGATCAATCTATCTTTGGCGAAAATATTTTTGCTGGTAATGAGTGTCGATATGAATTCGCCGAAGCAATAGCCGATACAGAGTATTACCAAATCTCATCGACTGATTTTAAACGATTAGCAGAGCAAAACAGTGATTTTGCATCATATATACTTGATGTCATTGTGAATCGACTTTTTGATTTGGAAGAAAGATTGAAGAACTTTGTGTTTAAAAGTGCAAAAGAACGAATTATGTTTTTCATCAGAAAAACAGGAGAAAAACGAGGAATCAAAATTGGAATTGATGAATGCTTGATTAATCATGGTATGTCCCACAAAGAGATCGCTTCTCTTACTGATACATCCAGACAAACTGTAGCAAGAGTCCTGAGTGAACTCAAGCGAACTAATGTCATTCACTTTAGTCCTCGCAAACCGAATAAAATTCTAATCAGAGATATGTCCTCTCTCTAAGAGTACATTTCATCTAGCCTTGTTTGTATTTAGGATTCAATTTCTTAGTTTAGGAAATGAAATAGATTTACTTGTCTAAATGAGTGCAAATAATACTCAATTCGAAGCATCTTGTCTTACCTTTGATATAAATCATAATATTCTAATGAGTACAATTGCATTAATTGCGCATGATGGCAAAAAGGCTGATATGGTTTCGTTTGTACTGCAACACAAATCTTATCTCATTGATGAATTACTCATTGCCACTGGCACGACTGGAAAACATCTAGAAGGAGCTGGATTTAATGTTGAAAAAGTCCTTTCTGGGCCACGTGGAGGAGACGCTCAAATTGCAGCAAAAATAGCAGTCGGTGACATTGACTTGATTATCTTTTTTAGAGATCCATTAGACAAGCATCCTCATGAACCAGACGTGCAAATGTTAATGAGAATCTGTGATGTACATAACATACCATTGGCGACAAATCCATCTTCGGCAAAATTGTGTTTGACGTCTTTAAAGAGCTAAGCAATGCTTACTGCTGATTACCAAAAACTTGCTCCAAAAATACCCAAACTTCCTGGTGTATATCGGTTCATTGATAAGGATGATACTATCATTTATGTTGGTAAAGCCAAAAATCTAAAAAACAGATTATCATCCTATTTTGGTGAGAAAAAGCATCAAGCATACAAAACTAGAACAATGGTCAAAAATGCTGACCACTTCGAATATCTAGTTGTAGATACAGAACATGATGCACTTTTACTCGAGAACACCTTAATCAAAAAATTTCAACCTCGGTATAATGTTATGTTGAAAGATGGAAAATCTTACACTTACATTTGTATCAAAAAAGAAAGATTCCCAAGGGTTTTTTTTACTCGAAGAGTCATCAGGGATGGTTCGACATACTTCGGCCCATATACTTCGAAATTCAGAGTAAAGCAATTACTTGAAGTCGTCAAACGATTATTCCCTTTACGGACTTGTAGTTATAACTTATCTGAGAATAATATCGCAGCATCAAAATTCAAAGTTTGTCTAGAATATCATATTAAGAACTGCAAAGGCGCTTGTGAAGGAAAAGAATCACAAGAAGATTACGACTCCAAGATTATTCAAATCAAAAATATTCTTAAGGGACAGGTAAAACCTGTAAAAGACTATTTAAAAGAGTTAATGAAACAACAGGGAGAACGCTTACAGTTTGAAGCTGCCCAAATAACGAAAGAAAGATTAAGTTATCTAGAAGACTATCACTCTAAGTCAACAGTCGTCAGTCAAAGCATCCAGGATGTAGACGTATTCTGTATTTTAGATCAAGGTGAATGGGCGTACATCAATTATTTGAAAGTGATTAATGGAGCGTTAATTAATTCCGATACAGTAGAACTTAAGAAAAACCTAAATGACAACAAGGCTGACTTAATGCTCTTTGCAATAGAACTCTTGCGAGATAAATTTAATAGTATCGCACCAGAAATAGTCACCCCTATTCCACTTAAAATACTTACTAAAAACATTGTCGTCACTGTACCACAAAGAGGAGACAAAAAAAAGTTATTAGATCTAGCTGAAAAAAATCTTAAATATTTCGCATTACAAAAAAAGCGAGAAGCAATCAACAAACAAAACAAACAAACACCTGCGGAGCGAATTTTAAAAACAATGCAGAGCGATCTAAATATGGCTGAATTACCATATCATATAGAGTGTTTTGACAATTCAAATGTTCAAGGGACTCACCCAGTCGCAAGCTGTGTGGTATTTAAAAATGCAAAGCCTTCTAAAAAAGATTATCGAAAGTTCAATATAAAGACTGTCGTCGGTCCAGATGATTTTGCTTCTATGGAGGAAGTCGTCCGCCGTAGATATACTAGATTGATTAAAGAAAATGATGAGCTTCCAAACCTTGTCATTATAGATGGAGGCAAAGGCCAACTGAGTTCGGCATATAGAATTTTTACTGAGCTTGGCATTCAGGATAAAGTCTCCCTTATTGGCATCGCTAAGCGATTAGAAGAAATATACTTTCCCAATGATCCAATTCCTGTTTATATCAATAAAAAGTCAGAGTCATTAAAGCTTATTCAGCAAGCGAGAAATGAGGCTCACCGGTTTGCTATCAACTTCCATAGAGATCAACGCTCAAAGAATTTCACTCTGTCCGAATTACATAACATTAAAGGTATAGGAAGCAAAACAACTGAAAAACTACTCAAGCATTTCGGCTCTGTAAAAGCAATTAAGAGCTCCACCAAAGAAGAAATTGTATCCATAGTCGGTCAATCGAATGCACTAAAAATCTCCCAATATTTTGAAGACAAAGGATAATGAGACAATAATCAATACAAATGGACATAGAAATACCCCCAAGCTAATATTAGATCGAGGGTATTATATATATAATAATCGGAGGATTATTTCTTCTTCTTAGCTACCTTATCCGCAAGTACATCATCAATCAGTACTCGCCCACAATGCTCACACGCAACGACTTGCTTTCTTTGGCCAATCTCAATTTGCACTTGTGGAGGTATCCGTGCAAAGCAACCACCACAGGCATCTCGTTTGATTTTCACGACTGCAAGTCCATTTCTGTAACGTTTACGTATTCTTTTATAAGAAGCTAATAGTCTTGTTTCAATGTCTTTTTCTTCCTTTTCAGAGGTTTTAATCAATTCCGCTTCTTCTTTGTTTGTCTTTGCTAAGATTTTCTCTAGCTCAACTTTCTTATCCTCAAGATCTTGCTTCTTTTGATCAACCTTTACATCAGTCGCCTTTTTAGCATCAGCTTTTACTTCCTTTACTTTATCGGCTTCTCTGATCTTCTTTTCTGAGAGTTGAATTTCTAATTTCTGTAATTCAATTTCTTTTGACAAAGCATCAAACTCTCGATTATTCTTTACAGATTCTAACTGCTTTTCGTATCGCTCTATAAGCTGCTCTGATTCTTTGATATTTGCTTTATGCTGAGAAATGTTCGTTTTGACCTCATCAAGATTCTCAGTTAATTTGGCCAACCTAGTTTCTAAACCTGTGATTTCGTCTTCTAGATCTTTTACCTCAATCGGTAAAGCTCCTTTCAAAATCTCGATTTGATCAATTTTTGAGTCTGTAAGTTGTAGATTGTATAACTGAGTTAGCGTTTCCTTTATGCCTTTTACCTTAGCTGCCATATGAAATTTTTAGAAATAGTTTACTGGATTAGTATTGACTGATGTACAAAAGAGTGCAAAATTACTAAATTTTTTGCTCAAAATCTTATGTAAAAGCTTGATTGTGAACTGTTCGCTCTCAAAATGACCTATATCTGCAATGATTATCTCATTATTTGCATCAAAAAACTCATGATACTTAAAATCTGCACTGATATACATATCTGCTCCTTGAGCAATCGCCGCAGGTAAAAGTGACGCTCCAGAACCACCACAGACTGCAACAGTCTTAATTCTTGATTCAAGCAAAGCTGTATGTCGGATAACTTTTACCTCCATTCTATCCTTGATAAAAGCAAGGCATTCCGTATCATTCATCACGAAGTCAAAGTCCCCAATAGACCCTAAACCAACCTTACCTTCTTGATCGGCATCTAGTTTCGGCACTAAGACTCTCGTATTTTTTAAACCAAGTCGATCACATATTTCTGTCGATACACCATTGTCATAGACATTATCTAAGTTCGTATGGATAGCATACAGTGCAATGTCGTTCTTTATCGCCTTGATGATCGCTCGTTCGATATAATTCTTTCCATTGATTTTCCTCAACCCTTTAAATATGATTGGATGATGAGAAATCACCAAATTGCATTTTCTTTTGATCGCCTCATCTATCACCGCTTCTGTCGCATCTAAGGAGATCATTGCTCCCGTAATGTCCATGTCAAACTGTCCAGTCAACAAACCAGCATTATCATATGATTCTTGATAATGTAAAGGAGCAAGATTTTCTAAAAACCCTGTGATGTCATGGACTTTCATTTTAAGATGTTGATTTTATTTTGTCAATGATACCCGAGGTGCTAATCCCATCAACGAATGATAGAATCATCACTTTTCCATTGTGCTGAGTGACAAAGTCAGCGCCGATCATATCCTCCTCTCTATAATCTCCCCCTTTCACTAAATATTGCGGTTTTATTTTTTTGATAAGCTCTATAGGCGTCTCTTCATCAAATAAGATAACCATATCTACACTTTCAAGACTTACTAGAACTTTTGCTCTGTTTAGTTCGCCTATGATTGGTCTGTCGTCACCTTTGATTTCGCGCACGGAAGCATCAGTATTTAAACCAACGACCAATCTATCTCCCAAGGCTTTTGCTTCTTCTAGATAAATCACATGCCCTGCATGCAAAATGTCAAAACATCCATTTGTAAAAACTATCGTGTCTGAATACTCATGCCAATGTTGAATACTCTTTGCAGCATCTTCTGCATTGTTAAAAATATTATTCATCAATTAAGCACTCTTGCTTTTTTTATTTAGTAATGGCATAAATATCATTGATAATATCCCAAACACAACATTACCAAAAACCATGATGGCAAAGTAAATAATATTAGCAAAAGAAAAACTCTCTACCGAATCTATTTTGAAAATACTAAGTGCTTCCATCACCATAAAATGATAACTCCCCATCCCTCCTGGCGAAGGAAATAAAATACCTAAAGTCCCAAATATAAATGTGATCAAACCTTCTCGAGGACCTAAATGAGCTGTCGGCTCAAAAGCATTAAATGTTAAATAAGTCATGAAATAATAACAACTCCAGATACCAATTGAATACAGTATAAATAGAGCAGGTTTTTCTAAGGAGAATATAGACAGAACACCATCTTTAAATCCTAAAAACAATGATTTTATCTTTTTATAAATAACAGAGTTTAAAAAAAATGAAGATCTCATGATCAATACAAGCAAGACCACAAAAATCAACGCGCAGAATCCTAGAATACCAAAATTAATATTGGCAAGCACTCCATCAATTGTTTGATTCTGGCTGACATAGTCCATGACTGGCCCAAAGGCAAAGGGTGATGTAACAAGTAAAAACACAAACAAACAAATAATATCCACTATCCGATCTGTCACTATTGTCCCAAATACTTTATCCACAGGCACATCATCATATTTTGAATACAATCCAGCTCTCAAAACTTCTCCTAGACGAGGCAATCCCAAATTTGCAAAATATCCAATCATGATCGCCATAAAGGCATTCTTAAATGTTGGAGAATATCCAAGAGGTCGAATAAGCATCTGCCACCGCCAAGTCCTAAAAATACAACTCATCATATATATAAATAGTATGACAAAAAGCCAAATCCAATTTGAAGATCGAAAATCAAAAACCAACTTATCTATCAAAATGCAGTTGCCAGAGGCTTGACCCCTAGACATGCAATCCTCTAGATATTTGGCAGATTGCGATTGATACAACAGATATAAAATCAACCCGCCAATTGATGCAAAGAAAAGAAATTGCATAAACTGTTTTAAGCGTTGTGGCACGGAGTGTAATTTTGATTAGAAGTCATAAATATAGATGTGATTCGCCATATAATGTTATCTCTTGCATATTAAAACGAATATGTCTTAAATATTGTTGGCAAGTCCTTCTGATCCAATGTCTGCATCTTATCATCATAAACATGCCTTTGAGAAATACCAAAACATTCATAAGCTTTGTCCGCTTATCCAATATTTTCAATTTTTTTGTAATTTGTTTCAGTTTTTTATTCTTACCTAGTCCAGAAACATGCTTATAAAATAGTATGTATATTTAAATTTCTAAGAGAGTAATAAGCTTGTTAAAACAAGACAAACTACTGATCATTTCTTCTAAAGAAATCTATGTTTGTGCATGTCTTGCTTTACAATCGTTAATAAATGGACGAAAAAAATATATTAACTCCGCAGGATGAATTCTTTAAGAATCTGAATGCATCTATTTTAAAAAATCTAGACAACACCCAGTACACGATAGACAATTTATGCGAAGATTGTTTCGTTAGCAGATCTCAATTACATCGCAGAATAAAAGAAGAAACAAGTCTATCTACATCTCATTATATTCGGAAAGTAAAACTGTTAAAGGCAAAAGAGCTTTTAAGCGATTCCAATTTCACGATTTCAGAAATTGCATATGCATCTGGGTTTACGAGTCCTCAGACACTATCTAGGTATTTCTCAGCTGCTTTTAATGAGTCGCCTTCTCAATTTCGTTCTTCTAGAATCACAGAAGCTAATAAGCCAATTCAGGAATATACGAAGCAGGAAGATGTCTCAGAAGCAGAACGACAATCAGAAGTGGGATATCAAGAAAGTGATGTAATAGATTCCATTAATTATATTGAGAATCAAGCGTCACTTGAGCTTCCAAAGAAAGTAAACAGCGAACAAGATTCTGATTTGTACGACTTTGAATTTGATCACGAGATACCAAAGAAAAGTATAGGATTTATAGTAAAGATACTGAGTATTCCACTGTTTCTATTTGTTTTGTTTTGGGGATACAAACAACTGAGTTCAAATCATGATATCAAAACAGAAAAGCTAAGCCAAAATGAAAACTCAGCATATCTAAATTCAATTGCCGTTCTTCCATTTTCAAATTTAGGCTCACCAGAAAATGAACATTTTTGCGCAGGAATACAGGAAGACATCTTAACTAAATTGACATACTTTAAAGACCTCAAAGTCATCTCCAGAACATCTTCTGAGAACTACAAAAATTCAGATAAACCGGTAAAGCAAATTGGAGCTGAACTAGGTGTAAGATACATTCTGGAAGGAAGTGTACGATGGCAAGATGATAAAGTAGCTATCACAGCGCAATTGATTCGTTCGAAAGATGACTACCATATCTGGGCTGAGAATTACGTTCGCAAAATAGACGATGTTTTTAAAATCCAGAATGAAATCTCACTACAAATTGCAAAAATTCTCAACCAAAAAATTTCTGCAAAAACGGAATCACAGATAACAAATACTTATCAACCAAGCAAAGAAGCATACACTGAATTTCTAATTGGAAAAAAATTACTGCAAGACAGAACCCACGGATCTCTATTAGAAAGTATCGATAGATTCGAAAAAGCTCTAGATAAAGATTCACTTTATGTAGATGCCATTGTATCTATGGCTAACGCCTACCAATTACTCGGAAATATAGGATATAATCGAAGTCAAGAATATATTGCTAAATCGCAAAAGCTATCATTTGAAGCTTTAAAACTTGACACCGATAATGCTAAAGCCTATGCTATTTTGGCTTGTAATTACAGAGATGCTCATCAATGGGATCGAGCAAAAGTTACTTTTGAAATTGCACTTGATCGCAGTCCAAATGATCCTTTAATCAATTATTGGTATTCATTAATGCTAAGAGAAATTGGTGAAATAGAAAAGGCAGTTATATACAGTAGCAAAGCAAGAGAATTGGACCCTTTATATCCTGTCATTCATGGAGGGCACATTGTAAATTTAGCCTATGCTGACGAAGTAGAAAAAGCACAAGAAGCCATAAATGAAGGAGATGTTCTATTTAAGCAGTCCTTCATGCACCACTGGGCCAAAGCTGTATTTGCAGAATCCATTTTCGATTATCAGGCTGCAATTGTAGCATTCGAAAAAGTTTTAGATATAAACCCTGAATTGTATGCAGCACATAGTGGAATACTTTTCAGCAAAGCTAGATTAGGTATTCACGATGAAACACTCGCATTTATACAAGAAATAAAATCGAATGAAGGAGTAGACCTGATGACAAAAGCTATGCTGTATGCTGGATTAGAAGATAGTGATCAAACTATAGAATTTATTATGAAAGCAATGGAAAAAGGCGTTTTCCCAACTGATATTTTAGTTGATAAAAACTATGACTTCCTCCGAACGCATGAACAGTATGATAACATTCTAAATAAATACAATCTCGTCGCATTTCATAATACCACAGATAGAGAAAACTAATATGTACATTGTAAAAAAGTAAAAAACCTTCTCGAACTATGTGCTTATATAGTTTAAATAATTGTCTGAAAAAATGCACATTCGTCATTTACAAACTAAATTAATAAACTCAATGCGCTTGTATTTTTTCTTGCTTCTCACAGTAACCATGTTTTTTTCATGTTTCTCAGAACAAGGAAATAGTCCTCAAAATTCAAATAGCCAGACAAGCCAACAGACGATATCCCTTCCGGTTAAAAGTGTACTTCTGTATGACACGATTCTACGCTGGCCAATCGACACAATTCAAGCCGCACTTGCAGACATCAACCAGGTTATCGCTAATATAGAGTCTCGTAAAGCAGGCTATAGTCTATGGAAAGTCCAATCAGATACCATTCCAGATTATCGATATTTAATAGAGGGGCATTGGCCAGATCAAGAAAGCTATGATAGCATTCATATTAATGCTGACTTTAGAAAAGCACTTGATAAAAATGTACACATCTTTACAGAAACACGTAAATGGGATTTGTATAGGCGGTATGAGATGCTTGACAATGATTAATATACCCAACGTACTTAAAGAACCTTCAGCTGAAATTCCACATTTTTAAAAATTGTATCCAGTAAAGGTCTTGAGCTCTTTCCCTTTTTATCCTTATCTTAAAACCACAAACCATATTCCCCAGCAATATGGGTATTATTCATCTACTAACTTCTCACAATGAAAAATGAAATAGAAGACAATTTCAAGGGTCTTAATACTTTTAATCATGTTGTCGTGCTCATGCTGGAAAATCGATCCTTCGATAACTTACTCGGCTATTTATTTAAGCACAAAGATTTTAAAATTCCGCCAGGAAAATCATTTGATGGACTTCAAGATCAAGGCTTACATAATCCAGTCCCGGCTAGAGCAAAAGGATCATCCGAAAATCCAAACATTAAAATTCATCGTGCCCAAGACATGTCTCAGCCATTTCCAGACCCTGGAGAAGTATACCAACATGTAAATACTCAATTATACAATCATGTCGATAAAGAGAACATAGCAATTGGTCAGGCAGAAATGAAGACTCCATATAATATTCCAAATCCTCTCCCTCCGGTAAAAGAAAGAATGAAAGGATTTATAAATGATTACCTAAACACCTTGCAAGGATTGTGGTATGACAAGCTAGGCCCACAAAATGAACTGTCGCCCCGTAAAAGAAAAAAAAACGAAAAGCTTTATGCTAAATTTCAGAACCCTGATGTCGATCAATACAAAGTCATCATGCAATGTTTTGAACCTGAACAAATACCAGTGCTGACCAAATTGGCCACTAATTTTGCCGTCTTCGACCATTGGTTTTGTTCTGTACCAAGTCAAACGTGGTGTAATCGTGCTTTCTGGCATGCTGGGACTTCTGCCGGCAAAGTGATTAACCCTACAGATGAAGCCAAGGGAGAAAGCCTAGATGGTATGGCATCTTGGATGGCCAATGTTTGGCCAAAATCAACACTGTTTGATCTACTGGAAGATAAAAATATCTCACATGCACTCTACGCAAATCCTATCTTCTCAGTGACACATGCAGTACATGGATTTTCTCACAATATGAATTTGGTTCCTAATGTTTTCGATTTGATCGAATTCAAAAATGATATCAATGATTGTGGAGATCGACCGTTTCCTCACTATTCATTTATTGAACCCAAATTTTTTGGCAAGCATAATGATCAACATCCTTCATCTGTCCCTCATGGTGCATTTGCTAATGATGGCAAAACCACTGAAGGAACTGTTCGCTTAGGAGAGGAATTAATCCGCAATGTTTACGATATAATTAAAAATAGTCCGCACCGTGATGACACTTTATTAATAATCACACATGATGAACACGGTGGCTGTTTTGATCATATAGAACCTACTCAAGCTGTACCACCAGAAAAAGGAATGGCAGGAGAAAAAGGATTTAATTTTGATCGCCTAGGAATCAGAGTTCCCATGGTGATGGTCTCTTCTCACATTCAAGAAAACACCATTGTCAATGAAGTACATGATCACACTTCTTTTATCAAGACTATGTGTAAAAAATGGACATTAGATGGACTCACTGACAGAGATAAATCACAATTGACGAATACCTTCGAAAATATATTTACGCCAACTCTCAGAGATTGGCCAGAGATTCCTGCTGCTGAAATCGAGTTAATTGAAAATACCGAGGAAGAATACGATAATCATCCCTTAAATGAACTCCAGCGTTCTATGATGAAAGCAGCGACTTATATCGCCAATAACAATAGAACAATGAGTCAAGTTAAATTTGACCCGATTAATTTAGATAATATTGATACGGTGAAAGAGGCCAAGGATTATATGGAGTCAATCAAAGAATGGCTGAAATAAAACTGATTCACGAATGATAACATAAAGCTTCGTTCAACAGATAGCTAAGAGTGAGCGCTATTGTAGTCGTTTCGCCTCAGCCCTATGAAAAGCTTGATATTTAAATCATGAATATTTTGCTTTTTAATGGGATTAATGGACTAACTACAGGAAAAATAAAAACCAGTAAAGAATTAATTGGAAACTCAAATAAAACACTTTTGATACTGAATGATTATTGTGTATTGACCTGATTTAAGGTTTGATATATTAAGATTGAGAGAATTCCCATTTGATTTAACAAGATTATTATACTGTCTTCCCTCTTTATAAACTAAATATACCTTAGTAAGACTTGGCGTTTCCTCATGGATTATCCCTTCTTATGTAATTACAGGTATTTTATTTTCCAATAGGGCTTCAACTGTAATAAAATTTGATGCTGGATTTGGCGAAACTTTGTAAAAAAACTTGATTTCGTAATAAAAAAATCTATCAGCATCGAAGCTTAAATTTTCTTATTTATACTTATTTTTAAGTAAAAAATGCGAGTTGATAAATCAATACAATAGCTATACAAATTATATACTCTTTGTTAGAAAGCAGAGACCTCTAATTAGAAGACCATCAAAATTTAAACAACATTATTATTCATCATGTCTACTAGAAGAATTGGTGTTTTAGTCCCAATATAGAATATAGAAGATAGAAGCCCTTGCTTATTTGAAAAGGGATATCATTTATTATGATCAGATAATCGGCTATTCAGATCATTTAGAGTATAGTTTGAATTCTTTGAGAGCTTTAGCAGCGATTGCTCGTAAAGATTTCGAAAATCAATTAAAATCCTATAAGCAAACCTTGGAAGCCCTTGACCATCAAGGCTTGATTACGATTACTGACTCAAAAAAGTTTCATGCAGAATGTGAAGAACAGTTACCTGAATTACAAAGGAAAAAACTATTATAAAACAAGAGGCTAGTTAATGAGACCCAAATGGCAAAAAAATATTTACAAGAAGTAACTGCCATTCAAGAATCTTCTCATCAAATTGAAGACCATGTTGTAAAAATTGAAAAGCTACGAAGATCTGCTGAGTTACAATTTAAATCGCAGCAGTTAGTAACGGACTATCATTGTGACTGTAACAGTGGCATTATGCAAGTAGTTAGTCCAGATTACTCGTATGTAAGTATTGATTTTAAATTCCCGGATTCTATAGTTAAAATAAGTACAATATTATCTACACACAAAATCGAATTGCTTATATTAGTTAATGGCTTTGTACGGTCAACCTATCTTCATTTGTTTACTTTGTCTTCTATTTTGCTTCAGCATATCTAGCCAAACATTAATATCCGAAATATGCGACAACGCCATTGATGATGATCATGATGGTCTGATCGATATTCAAGATGAAGACTGCTTTTGTGCAGAATGGAAACCAGAATCACTAGCACCAAATCCTTCTTTCGAACAGTTTGATTGCTGCCCAGAATCTGCATCCATGGTAAGCTGTGCTACCCATTGGATTCAAGCATCTGCGGCAACCTCTGACTTTTTCCATGCATGTAATTATGATGGATCCGATATTTTTAACTTACCCCAACCAATTCCAGATGGTGAGGGTTTTATAGGTTTTATCGATGGTGTTTTTACGAATGACTTCAATCCTAACTGGAAAGAATATGTCGGTACATGCTTGAGAGATCCTCTCCAAGCTGATTCTTCTTATCAGTTACAGTTTTACATTGGTTTTGTAGATCGAGAAGATTCACCTGAAATTAATGTGGCATTGTTCGGTACCGCTGATTGTAATAATCTTCCATTTGGAGACGGTGACCAGTCTTTTGGGTGTCCATCGCGCAGCCCTAAATGGGTACGTCTTGGCGGTGTTAGTGCCGCGGGTCACAACGAGTGGAAACAGGAGGAATTTATTTTTAAGTCTCTAATAAATATTCAAGCAATTGCTATAGGACCCGATTGTAGTACGCGTTCCAGCAATTCTAATCCTTATCATTTTCTGGACCAAGTTGTCCTTGCCAAATTAAATGAATTTGATGTTGATATCCATGCCGATAATGATCTTTGCTCATCTAATTTTTCATTAAGCATTAGAGAGCAGGTAAATACAAGTTATCAATGGTATAAAAATGGTATCGCTATGATAGATGCCACTAAGGCCCGACTCATCAATCCACCAGGAAGAGGATCTTATCAGGTGCGTATAGACAATGAAAGGGCTTGCCGATTATCATCTCCTTACAACTACTTCCCTCCTTTTGAATCAGTAACACTCAACGAAATAAGCTGTTCAGGAAAGCCCTATACTTTCGGTGATAAGCAACTAACCATCGAAGGCAACTATCGTGACACCTTCAAAATGGAAAACAATTGCGATAGTATTGTACTACTTAACTTGACAATCGAAATGCCAACAATAAATGACATTTCAGTACGGATTTTTCCAGGTGAACAATTTATAGTTGGCGATATGGTTTTTGATTCTCCAGGTGATTATCAACAAACTATTCGGTCTGCTGCAGGCTGCGATAGCACAGTTCATTTGCATTTATCAAACTACTCGCTTTATATCCCTCAAGCATTCTCACCTAACGCTGATAATACGAATGATGTCTTTTCTTTGTATAGCGATTCTGGACTACAAAGCATTAGTAACTTATTGATTTTTGATAGAAATGGCAACCCTATGTTTGAAGGAAAAAATCTTCAGGCTGGTGAAGGCTGGAATGGAAATGTAAACACTAAGCCCGCTGCAGCAGGAATCTATATATTTCTGGCAGATGTACTTTATGATGATAATGTGGAACGGAAGCTTAAAGGGACTTTCATGTTATTTCGATAATCGAGAATGTATACTTTTAAAGCCTGATGGTTTGACAGAGTAGAAAATCACTACCAAAAAACAATATACTACATATCTAATTTAGATGCCAATCGAAATAGTTAAGGGTTGGTTGTAGTCCAGAAGAAAACAATACCAATCAGTAAGGCTTATAAACACAAGCTGACAGATAGACTTAATTTAATCTAAAATATTCGTTGAGACAAGATGCGTCGCGACCATTCAATGCAACAATAGTCCACGTCTTTTTCCTCCGTGCAACAATAGTCAAATCTTAGCATCAATAGTACAAGTCAAAAATAATGCGCTGAGAGAGATTCAAGAATTTATGATATAGATCTCTGATATCCTTAAGGATAAAATGTGTTCTATAAATAGCCTTGCTCTCCGGAGTGGGGCTATTATTTAATGAGACGCGAAGCATTGCCTCTGTACTTTATTTCAAAAAAGTCATAATCGAAATAGATTCTGATAAATCTTCTTAATCGCTAAGAGAAATATCTTTTGCCGATTCTCATGAATCCACTCTTCCGCTAGGAGATTTCTCATTCGCCGATCCTCATGAATTCACTCAGCCGCTAGGAGATTTCTTATTCGCCGATTCTCATGAATCGGTTCTTTCGCTTCAAAGGTCGATTTACGACCTTTGATCCCGCCAGAGGGCGGGACCGCTCAATCATGCAACAATAGTGCAAGTATTTTCCTTCCATGCAACAATAGTGCAAGTCTTTGCAACAATAGTACAAGTCAATAGCCCATAAAGACAAGATATTTGAAATCATGATTAAAGAATCATCTTAAGCTCCATCTGGTCGCAATGTTGAATGTTGAATGTTGAATGTTGAATGTTGAATGTTGAATGTTGAATGTTGAATTGAGGCTTGATAAATAATATTCGCTCTTCGGTAAATAAAATATGGCATTCCTCCTGATTGAATAAGATATGAAGCGATTTAGATATATCTTATGAGAGTACTAAAAGATGTACTTATTTGCCTCATTGAAAAAATTATATTGAGCAATTGTCATTTAATTAGTAGGTAATCATTCTGAACTTGATCAGAATCTATTTTTCGAAATGACAGAATCACTCTGATATCAATGCACAGACCGAAAAACAACATTGAATATATATTTTAATTAACATCATAAAACCCTTTCACTATGAAAGCAAATATCACCTAATCATCCGATAACTATCGGAATAAAGATGCTGAGACTTCCATAAGAAGACTTCCGAGACTCTTCCTTCGTCCTTCAACATCAATTTTTATAAAACACATTTTCTAATCAATTGCCTCTCGGCAGCAGACCTATCATCGGCAGGCAAGTTTATAGTAAAACATACACTATGAAAACACATATTTCTTCACGCGAAACTCAAGTTCTAAACCTTATTGCTTACGAATACACCAATTATGAAATCGCTGATCAACTGCATATCAGCCACCATACTGCGATGTCCCACAGAAAAAATTTACTTCAAAAACTCTCTGTTAAAAACTCTGCTGGACTAATCCGAAAAGCGTTTGAGCTTGGCATCATGACACTCCCAATCCGCAACGGGACTCATGCAGCTCAAGCAAGTTAATACCTCTCTATCCTTGATCTTAAAACTTGCTGGCTAAAACTCTTTTAATTTTTAAAAACATATAAAAATGAAATTTAAATTGCTAAGCATTTTTTCTTTAATTAGATTGTACCTCTTTTCTATTGCATTAAAATAAACACGAGATTTAAGCTTATGAGAAGACCTTTATTCATCCTCTTCCATTTCTGTTGTTGTTTGTATTGATTGAAAATTACCAGAACACCCTTCGACATAGGCTCTAAATGTAGTGCCGTTTCCTGCTACAAATCCATCTGTTAATAAAACTTCAGCTCCCGCATGGTAGACAGCTGTATTGTATTCCAGTTCGTTGCTGTTGTGAACTTCCATTACCAATTCCTATAATGATATTATTATCCCCTGTGTAGTGGCTTCCTGCTTTAAATCCCAAGAATAAATTTTCATTACCGTTACTACTATTTCCACTTCTGGCACCGATAGATATATTGCTATTAGAGGTAGATCCTTCACCGCATCTATAACCAAAAAAAACATTCTCATTTCCAGTAGAAGAAGTACCTGAGTTACCTCCAACAAAGCTATTACTATATCCTTCACTATAAGCTCCTGCAACACCACCGAGCATAACATTGTCGTAAGAATTCGTCATTGTATAACCTGAGCGTACTCCAAGTAGTAAATTGTTCCGAAATATTCCAGTAGAATATGATCCAGCCTCAGGGCCAAAACCAACGTTTGAAAAATTGTTCAATGGTTCTGGAGATGTTATAAAGGCTCCAGATCTATATCCAATGAATATATTTTTTGAGGCTTGAAAATCTTTACCAGCTTGGTAACCTATAAATGTTGATTGACTTGCATCTGTACCAGCACTAACACCAATTGAAACCGTAGTATTTGCTGGGATAGCATTTGTATTTAAGGTATAGCTGGTTGAGTCACTTTGAGCAAAAAATGTACTTGGCAATGTCATCAAAAAGACGACTAATAAAATAAGATTTTTCAAGATAATTGTTTTGAATGCACATGCGTTGAACTAGTTAATAGATAGTGTGTATATACACATATCACGTGTTGTTTATACTTGACAATTCTCAATGTCCAACACATAAATTTCAATGTCTAGATGAGATAGACTCAAAATAGTGACGGTTAAAAGAAACTCTTTTGATTAAAGTGATTTATCACCAAGCTTAAGTCTAATAAATGAAAGCTTTATTATTTGACTAGATAAACCTACAGAATGAACTGATTAAGAATAATAAAGAAAGAAATTCTAACTTCTAATAAGTCTCACTCATAACTCACAGACCTATGAATTGCTGCCATTATCTTTTGAAGGCTTGAAGTTGGGGTACCCCAGGGACAAGACAACATAACTTGCATTTGTTTGTCGCTCACAGGATCCTGATAAAAAGCAAAGTGATGTTGCATTGTGGATTCAGATTCTTGAGTCATAACAGTTTGGTCGATCCACAAACCCTTTTTTAATATACCTTTGTTTACAATCCCTTGATGGCTGATTGTTTTTCCATTTAGACTTTCATTGATATAATCATCAAATTTTGTTGATTTTAATACTGATGTCTTAAGTAACATTGTCATTTTTGGAACATCTGTAAACGTGGCAGTTAGTGCATTACCATCCCATTGTGCAACAGCATTATTCGGCAATAAAAAAGAAAGTTGTTTTGAAGGATCAGATGTCATCCTATAGAGCTTTGCCATTAATTCATTTTCTTTTTTAAACTCTGATCCAAACATAAACAAGCCACTGACTTCACCTTCAGGATTAATTGAAAACTGGATTTGTCGCGCAAAGGATATATTTCGAAGGATAGCACGTGACTCATTTGTGAACTGAAGTTTATATTGACCTTTAAACTCTTTCTCTCGTCTAGACGTTAATTCCAATTCTCCAGAATCACCGACAAATACATCAATCGTCATATCTTTAAAAAAAGGACTAGGTCGTCCAAAGGATTCATATTTGCCGATATACTTATGCCATTTATCAGCAGGCAATTCATAATCATCATCATTTGGTAAGCCTTGTCTCAAGAGTCCAAAATCAGTCGTGTCCTCAGCATTTAAAATATGAATAACATTATTTACTGTATGCTCCATACCAGGATATTCGAAGCGATCTAGTCGATTGACATCTGCATTAAATAAGATGGCGAAAGCTTGATCTTTAACTCTATTAATGCCCATGATTGAAGCGACATTGCCATTGTTACCAGTATGAATTAAAATGTTCCGTTCTTCTATAGTCATATCCATCCAACCCAGCGCATATTGTATGTCGATTCCATTCCCACCGAGCATCGTGCCCAGTCCTTGAAAAGATGTATTTGGTTTGAAAATTTCATCTACACTTGCGGTGGAGATGATCTGTTTTCCTTTGTAATTACCTCCATTGAGCAAGGTGATCATATAGTTTCCTAGATCCGAAGCATTTGAATAAAATTCTGATCCAGCAGCGACAAAATTTGCATCAGTTTCTGATTTAATCGCTGGGTGGCATCGATCAAGTCCCATCTCATGGCCATAGACTATCTGCATACTCTCAGCTTTATGTTGATCAGTTGTAGAGTTTGACATGTTTAGGGGACTGAGTATATAAGTGTTAATATATTCTGCATAATTCTTTTGGCTGATCGATTCAATAATTTGTCCAGCGATCGCATAGCCTTCATCGCTAAATTCATGAGACATTCCTGGTTTTCTTTTAATAAAAACACTATTGAGAGAACGCAAAAAAGCCTCCGCTGAAGATGTATTGTTGAGATCAGGAATGGACTCAAATTGGGGAGGTATTCCTGTAGTATTGCTGAGGCACATACGTAATGTGATTTGATCGCTAAAGTTCTTGTTGGCTGTTTGAAACCATGGTAAATAACTGATGACAGGTTCATCCAAATCTACAAGGCCTTTTTCTACAAGCTGCATTATTGCCATTGCAGTAAAACCTCTTCCTAATGAGCCAATTGCTAAAGTAGATTCAGCAGTCATGAGTTTTCGATGACCTTCTTTTTCAATACCATAGCCTTTAGAAAATATAACATCCTCTCCTTCGACAATGACAATAGAAAATCCAGGCACTGGTATTCTGTTCAAATATCTTGTGAGATAATTATTGACATCTTTAAGTGTTCCAACTTGCGCTATAACACTTGTAAATAAAATTAAATTAAGTTTGATTAGAATTATAATTTTTTTCATTTTCCAGCTTTATTCTCTGACTAAAATTCTTGGTCTAATCTTTAATAATCGACGTGATGCAGCCCAAACACTGCCGACCGTTATTATTAAAATAAATGGTATCGCTAATATCGTATAATGTAAAGTGAAGACATATGGAAATTCGCTTAATCCACTCGCTGTTGTCAAAAAATTTAATGAGTTAGGTATAATATATAACGACAAAGGCACACCTACGATCAAAGCAAAAATGGCGATGATAAGAGACTTCACGATCAATGATAATTGCAATTGTTTTGGTGTAAAACCAATTGCTTTAAATATTCCTAGATTTCGCTGGCCTTCTCTAATACTCAATACTGTATCATTAAATACAGTCACAAAAAGAACACCAATAAACATCAAAAATACCAGAGTCATTACGTCTTGAATGCCCACAACAATTGCTTTTAATTGACCTAATTGCTCTCGCGTTTCAACAATTCTGAATGAGCTACCGTAGTCCTGAGTCAGCTCATCTTTATAGTCACTAATGTCAATTCCCTTCTTAAGAATAATCTCATATCCTCTCAATTGAAATAAGGGATTAATCTCAGTGATTCCTTCGAGTCTGATATAGAATCCACGGCTTAAATTATTAAGACTTTGATAAATGCCTGTAATATTATAAGAGACTAATTGTCCTTCTAAAAATAATTCTAGTGTATCTCCGATGCCTTTGCCTAATTCTATACTACTTGTCATGCCCAAGGATATCTCATCTTCAAAGACCGGATGTCTTCCTTCGAGCACGCGCAGGCCAACTTTATCTATTTCATCATCATAAATAATTCCAAAAATAGACTCAGGAGCTTTGTCCTTTTTCGCAGGAATCGTAGCTCCATAAAAGCCTCGCTTGACAACTGCTTTTACTCTATCATCATCCTCCATTGCTTCCTTAAAATAGTCTTCTTGATTTTCTAATAATAAACCATTTTGACGGACTGATAAATCAGCATTATTAAATCCCCAAGCTGGTCTATTTTCATCTAACTGGGATATAGAATGAGTGCCATTCACGTATAGTATTTGTACAAAAACAACAAATAATAAACCGACAAACATAAACAAGGATCTCTTCTTATTTGACATTAAAAAACGTAAGCCTAAGAATAGAATGAGATTAGATTTTGGTCTGAGTGTAAATAATTTAAATTTTGAGCCTGCGAAAGATCGTTGGGGTGGACCACCATTTCTGATGGCAGTAACAGGCTGGATCTGACTCGCCTGTCTCGCAGTCCGGTAGGTGATCAATGAGATCCCCACTAAAAATGCAAAGAAAGTACCGATTGATGGAAGCAATAATGAGATATCAAAATTAACAGCACCAATCGCAGTAATCAAAGATTTGAATACAAGCTGAGTCAGAAAATATCCGCCAACTAATCCAAATGGCACAGCGACGCAAGTAATTAATAAAAACTGAATGAGATAAACACTAATGACATTTCTATTCGTAAAGCCTTGTGCCTTTAGCATACCAATCATTTTATAATCGGTTTTGATTGCACTGGTGACGACAGACGATGTAATTATTACCGTGACTATAATCCCAAAAATTGCAAACACTAATAATAATCCGCCAGTGATTTGATAAATGATCTGAAATACTTGTTTAAAAAACGCGTATAATGTACCGAATCCTTGATACGAAAATTCCTGATTAAAGCGTGCCCAGACAGCATCGACCTGATCTTTACTTTCTAATCTGACACCTAAGACTGCTCGCGACAAATCTTTGACACTATATAGTAAGGATAGACCTCCTGGCCCAAGCCATGCTGGACTTGGATTAAATAAGCCATTGGAATAATGGGCATCTACGACTATTGCGGAAATGATAAGTGGAAATAAGCCATTATTTGTCGGGACACGAATGGTATCTCCAATGCTCATTTTTAAATTATTCAACCAATGATTTGGAATCCAAATCTCCCCAGGTCCAGGATATGATTTAAGGTCTCCTTGGAGAATATCGAGTTTATCATGCTCTTTATCATTACCTGCATGTTCTTGGAGAACGATTGGTCTATCGAGTTCTTCTTCTTTAAAAATGACTCGTTTGCCAACACCTATTTGCTGTCTTGGATCTGATACACTGACGACTTCGTCTTGATGCTCAAACCAAGCCGTAATCTCTTGCGGAATGTGATCATTAACATCAAATTCCATCAAGATATGCGACGCTTTTAAATTCTCAAACAAATTTTCAAAAGGCCGTTCCATGCCCAGACCAATGCCCAATAATGTCGAAAACATGAGTGCCGCTAATGCTATACAAATGCCAACGAGAATGGTTTGAATCTTTCTTCGCTTAATATTTGCCCATGTAATTAGCAGTATACTTTTCATCGGGCCAAAGATTGTTTGAATTGTTTTTGATAATTTTTATACAAGAAGTTTCTATTGACATTTTACCAGTCTTTTCCTGCTAACCATTTAAGTAATTGAATTTCTTTTTGATCGACATGAGTGGTTTTTTCAAAGAGCAGCTCATCTTCTATTTGACCATCTTTTAAAAAGATGATTCTATTTGCTCTACAGGCGGATTTAACCTCATGAGTCACCATGACAATACTTTGTTCATTCTCATTAAGCTCGGTCAATATGTTCAATACTGCTGCGGAGGAAGAGCTATTTAAATTACCTGTGGGCTCATCAGCCATGACAACTCTAGGATTATTAATGATCGCTCGTGCCATAGAGCATCGTTGTTGCTGGCCACCTGAGACTTCTGAGGGGAGGCGATCGACTAAATCTAAAATATCCATTTTCGACATCAGATCCCGAGCTCTTTTATCTAACTCCTTTCTGTCGTTCTTG
>Ga0209828_1000244_pt1 | contig 53939 bp, 40 predicted proteins | sample MaitaG_FD_187429 | JGI IMG/M metagenome (GOLD analysis project Ga0209828, IMG submission 187429) | Marine algal microbial communities from Maine, USA - Maine_Asex2 metaG (SPAdes) (version 2) | ecosystem: Host-associated > Algae > Red algae > Unclassified | place: Maine, USA | collected 2015-01-05
GCTAATGCTTCCTGTCAATTAGGCGCATTCGGGACTTTAACCCTATAGGTATATAGCATGCATGGCACACAAAGAAATAATGACAAAAATTAAAATTTTTGTCAAGGGTAGGATTTGAGAATTCGCATGATTCAAAAAGAAAGACTTATCAGATTGAATAACCCGCGGAAGGCCACGACCAATTAGTGGGTGTGGGAGCGGGAATGAGCGCTGGTATTAATTGGTCTATATTATTTTTCGTCTTTTTTAACAAAGAAAAAAATGAAAAGAATATAGCTTGGAAAACGAAATTATAAATACAATTAATTACATATTATAATTTCATGAAAGACATAACAAACTCATGAGTTATCTGCAGAGGAAATCATGACAAATTATAATTGATTTACCACAATTTTAATACAAAACTCTAAATTCTACTGCAAGAATGAAAAGGTGATTGGTATTACAATTTTTATTTTGAGGAAAATTACGCCAGCCTATTCATACAATTTAAATCTTCAAAAGCTAAAGTCAATCTTTTAATGAATGTTTTCTCTGCTTCTCTCAACCATTTTCTCGGATCATACATTTTTTTATTTGGTAAATCTTCCCCATCAGGATTGCCGATTTGAGTTTGCATATAACCTACTCTCGGTTCATAATAATCTCTTACACCTTCCCAAAAAGCCCACTGTTGATCTGTATCAATGTTCATTTTCACGGCGCCATATTCTATCGCTTCTCTAATTTCATCTCTACTAGAACCAGACCCACCATGAAAGACAAAGTTTATTGGATTTTTACCGGTGTTGAATTTCTTTTGGACGAAGTCTTGAGAATTCTTGAGGATGATGGGTGTTAATTCTACATTTCCAGGTTTGTATACTCCATGTACATTACCAAAAGCCGCAGCTATGGTAAATTTATCGGATATAGCATTTAGCTTTTCGTAAGAATATGCTACTTCCTCAGGTTGCGTATATAGTTTAGAATTATCGATTTCGGTGTTATCCACACCATCTTCTTCTCCTCCTGTTACTCCAAGCTCCATTTCTAAAGTTATCCCAATATCCGACATGTCTTTAAGGTATCTTTCACATATTTCGACATTTTCTTCTATGGGTTCTTCTGACAAATCTAACATATGAGAACTATACAAAGGCCTCTGATGCTTTTCAAAATGTTCTTTATTAGCTTTCATCAATCCATCCATCCATGGAAGCAATTTTTTAGCACAATGATCAGTATGCAAAATTACAGGTATCCCGTATGCCTCAGCTACGTTGTGCACATGTATGGCTCCAGATATTCCACCCACTATGGCTCCTTTCTGATCTTCATTGCTAAGCCCTTTCCCAGCGAAGAAACTTGCGCCACCGTTAGAAAACTGAATAATGATGGGTGAATTTGCATCACGGGCGGTTTCCAATGCTGCATTAACTGTATTTGTACCAACAACATTAACTGCTGGCAATGCAAAATTTTCTTCATTTGCATAATTAAGAAGATCCGTGACTTCTTGGCCATGAAGGACTCCTGGTTTGAATTTACTTGCCATTATATTCTATATTATTCCTTTTTCTGTTAAATATCTTTCTGCGTCTAGTGCTGCCATACATCCTGTTCCAGCGGCTGTTACAGCTTGTCTATAAATTCTATCTTGAGCATCTCCAGAAGCAAATACACCCTCTATATTTGTGAATGTTGAACCTGGCTTTACGACCAAATAACCCGTATCATCCATATCAATCCAATTATCAAATATTTTTGTATTCGGCGTATGACCAATAGCAACAAAGAATCCTTTCAATGGAATTTCTGATTCTTCCTTCGTTATATTATTGACCACCTTTACCCCATCTACTTCCTCTTCACCAAGAATTTCTACTGTGCTTGTATTCCAATGGACCGTTATATTTTTTGTATTTATAACACGGTCTTGCATTATTTTCGAAGCTCTAAGTTCATCTCGCCTAACCAATAAATGCACGGTAGGACAAAGTTTGGCCAAATAACTTGCTTCTTCAGCGGCTGAATCTCCACCTCCTACAACGGCAACTTCCATACCTTTGAAAAAGAATCCGTCACAGACAGCACAAGCACTAACACCTTTATTCATCAGTTTTTCTTCAGAAGGGATGCCAAGCCACTTAGCACTAGCACCCGTAGAAATTATAATAGAATGAGCATGAACTTCTTCACCAGATTCTGTCCAGATCTTATGAACAGGCCCTGTAAAATCGACTTTTGTTATCATGTCACTTATAACCTTAGTATCAAAACGTTCTGCTTGCTTTCGCAAATCATCCATCATTTGAGGTCCCATGATGCCATCTGGATATCCTGGAAAGTTCTCAACATCTGTTGTTATCATCAATTGACCTCCTGGTTCATGTCCTGTATATAGAACTGGAGCCATGTTTGCTCTAGCCGCATAGACAGCAGCAGTATAACCTGCTGGACCAGAACCAATTATTACACAATTATGTATCATTTCAATTTTTTAGCGAGCCACAAATATAATAGTTTTTATAATAGGTAAATACAATCTATCAAATGAAACTTTAGTAGAAAGATACACCGTTTATATAGATAAGAAATACGCTTATCATGACTCATTTGTTTCAATTTGGACTCACTTTCCTACTTTTTAGTGCTTGGTATACAAATCCCTCTAAAAAAATCCTTTTAGTATTGTCCTCTTTTGCTATGGGGTGGTTTTGTGTAGAAACTATCAACGAACTAGGTGTTACCAAAGAATTAAGTATTCATCTTGGAATTGACTTCTTATTGTTGGGAATCCATTTGTTGATTCTGCAAGCATTTAAGCACCTTAAAGGGTCTTACATTCTAGCAATAGGCCTTTTGTTTTCCTTAGTATATGCGCACAAAATTGTAATGGATAGATTAGAATTAAATCCCGCGGATGTACCTGAAATCTTGATACATTTTGAGTCTGAAGATGCCAAAGTCAGAATATTAAAAAAATACGAAAAATATATTTCTAAAAAAGAAGAAATTGCTTTTGACCTTCAAAGCAAAGAAGTAACAGATTTAGACGATTATTTGACCTTGGATATAAAAAATAACTACGATCCTTACAAGATTCTACGATTAATCAAAGACAATAAAGGGGTTGAGTGGATTGAGTTAAATCAAAAAATTGAAATTCCTGAAATGATCGAGGTTCCATTTAAGAACACTTCTAAAATAGATGGATTCAGCGATCCTTTATCTAATCAACAATGGAATCTAAATGTATTATCGGTCGATAAAATGCATGCAAAACTTAAAAGTAAAAAGCCCAAAAACAAAAATCAAGTCTTGATTGCCATTTTAGATACTGGAATTGACTCTAATCATGAAGACATTAAGGCTCATTACAAGTCTAGCGGAATTAAAAGTTATGACTCAGATTCCAAAGGACATGGAACTCATTGTGCTGGGATAGCTGGTGCAGTTACTGGAAATAAAGTAGGTGTAGCCTCTATTATACCAGAGCATTTAGATATTAAAATAATGAGCATTCAAGTACTCAATAACTTTGGATTTGGAACTCAACAATCAATTATTGCGGGTATTCTCAAGGCAGCTGATTTGAGTGCTGATGTAATATCTCTGTCATTGGGTGGAATGAGTTCAGAAACAAAAGAAAAAGCCTATACCAAAGCAGTAGAGTATGCTAATAAAAAGGGGGCTATAGTTGTAGTTGCGGCAGGCAATTCAAATAAGAATGCTAGATATTATTCTCCAGCAAATACGCCGGGAGTAATTGCGGTTACTTCCATTGATAGCACTCTTAAAAAATCTACCTTTGCAAATACCGTTGATGATTTAGAAATGGGAGTTGCAGCCCCTGGGGAAAATATTCTTTCTACATATCCAGATAATCTTTATAAGAAATTTAACGGTACATCTATGGCAGCTCCATATGTAGCTGGATTGATTGCAGTGCTAAATGTCTATGAACCTGATTTAGATACAAAAAGAGCCTATGAATTACTGCAAAATAACAAGATAAATGTTCTGGGATTATCTGGAGTACCAGTTGTAAATCCAAATGATATTATTGATCAATTAGATCATTAAATTTTAGATAGTTTATGATTAATTTTGATGTTTGGTTAATATTAGTTTCGTCCTGAATAATAAAATTAGCCTTTTCGTAATGAGAAGATCTCCCTTCCATTTTCAAATTGATAAAAGCTTGGAGCTTCTCTATGGTATTATACCCTATTAATAATGGTCTCTTTGTTCTATGTTTAAATAATCTATTCGTTAGAATTTTTGAATTGTATTTTAGATAAATAGTAATACAATCCTGATTAAAAATGAGTTTACTGTTTTCCTCTTGTATAGGAGTTCCACCTCCTAAGGCTACTACAGTTGGCTGACCTTCTAGGATTTCTTTCAACATCTGAGATTCGATTTTTCTAAATCTAGCTTCTCCTTGTTCTTCAAATATCTTTCGCACTGTGATACCTGTTTGTGCTTCTATTTTTGTATCTAAATCCACTTGATGTAATCTAAGTGCATTCGCTAGATGTATGGCAACCGTCGTCTTACCAGACCCCATAAAACCGAGAAGGAGAATATGTTTTTTGAGTTTTATCATTGATGCATTATATCATTATTAGGTATTAAAAGGTATATATTTGCTGCATAAATAATTAAGTTATGATGGTTTTACAATTTGATCCTGTTACTGGACAACTTTTTTTCTTTGCTGCATTTATTGGAATTGTGTATCTCTTTTTTCTGCGTCCTCAAGTGAAAAAACAAAAAGCTCAAGATAAATTTGTCTTAGATCTGTCTAAAGGTGATGAAGTCGTAACAGCTAGTGGTATCATTGGTCGAGTGAATAAAATTGATCCCCATTGTATTAATTTAGAATTAGGGCCTAAAAATTTCATTCAAATAATGCCATCTGCAATTTCGAAAGATATGACTGAATTATATATTAAAAGAAAAGCAGAAAATAAATAAATAAATTATTCAAAAATTAAAAAAGCCTTTCAATAAAATATTGAAAGGCTTTTCTACAACATTTATTTATTACTCTATTTTATTAAACTCACATTTCCTCCTGCAACCATTTCCCCTCCCGTTGAACATGTTACTTTCAAGCAGTAAGCATAAACATCCGGGGATAATTCTGTTCCATCAATCAAACCATTCCATCCCACATTTGGATCGTTTGATATGAACACTTCTTCGCCCCAACGATTATGTACAGAAAATTCAAAGGAAGTAAAATCTATCACATTCGTTCTTACTCTGAATATGTCATTTTGATCATCTCCATTTGGCGAGAATGCATTAGGTATGTAGAAATTTTCTATATCGCATGGATCAGGAGTTACATTTATAGTTTTACTTCCTATACCAGTACATCCATTTACGTCAGTGACTGTCACTGAATAATCAGTCGGCTCTAAGGGCGTAACTTGGATCGAAGGTGTTATTCCACCATTAGACCATACATATTCAGCTATATTACTAACACTTTCAGCAGTTAGGGTAACAATTTCTCCTGCTTCAGCTTCTAAAGGATCACATGTAATATTTACATCGACAATTATTGGACTCGCAGAGAACATCAACGTAGTATCATTCCCGGAAGTAGGATGAGTGACTACGACAAAATAATCCTTAGGTTCTCCTTGAATAGAAACAGTTACTGTCTGTTGATCATCTGGAGTAAGGATGCATTCATCTGGACCCCAATCATAAAAATAATCTAAACTATCATTGACTATGACTGTCAATTCAAATTCCTCACCAGGACAAGGTCCTAATCCATCCTGTCCATTAGGTCCCCAATCTGGACCATCTATACAACACACATCAGGATCGTCTTCTACATCTATAACAATGACAACAGATGTAGTATCAGTGCAGCCATTTTCATCTATAATTTTAGCAAATATTGTTTCTGGTGAGTCTGCCTCGTACATGCCTAAATCAGGACCTGCTCCTATTTCATTTCCATTTGCATCACACCATGTTATATCATCTGGATCTCCATTTGTATTCGCACTTAGATCTACTGGATTACTGTCAAATGTTAAAGTATCACCATCTCCTGTAGTTCCATCTATCTCTACGAATAATGCATCTTCTGGAACAAATACCATTACACAAGTTTCTACATCGCAATCTGCATCTTCGGTCCCTTCAATTTGGACACAAATTTCTCCATCAATAGGTAGATCATAGGTAAATGTAATTCCCATACCAACAACTTCACCATCAACAGTCCAAACATATTCAACTCCATCGACTGGATTAGTTACTTCTAGTGTAGCAGATTCTCCGCAGAATATACCATCGTCGGATCCTCCAATGTAGATTACATTTGGTGTAGCATCATCTTGAGGTAATACTAATATAAATGTTTCTGTTGTACATACTCCATCAGATATTGTTACATTATAGAGCGTCGGTTCTGAAACTGATACTATAGGATTATGATCGCCATTTGTGAAATCTAAACCATCTGTAGGATCCCATGTATAGGTATAAGTAGAATCTCCATCTAAAAGTATAAAAGTATCATCTCCGTCACAATCTACTACTGGATTACCATTGAAGTTAGCTTCAGGACCTTGGCCCACATTTTCAGGCATATAAGTTTCAGTAGCGGTTACAATACAAGAATCATAAAAAGTCCCCGTGGCAGTAATGACGACCACATCTCCTTCTTCTATTGTTATTACCTCCCCATTTTCGCCAGCTATTGGTGCACCATCATTGATAGTATAACTAATGTCAATATCACCAGGAATATTTGGATCGGCTGTTACAGTTATTTCATAAGTACCATCACAAGCTCCTTCTCCAGTTCCTCCACCCATACCAGCAATCACTAAATCAATGACAAGCTCTGGCAATAAATCATCAGCATTTATTACATCTGGACCGATCATAATAGTACATCCATTTGTAAATACAACAATAGCTGTAATTATCGCAGACCCACCTAGAGGTATAGTAATTTCAGGATTTAATCCTGCATAGTTTGTTATTTCTCCATTTATGTCAACGGTCCAACTTACTGATTCAATATCATATCCTTCTGGAAAAATAGGTAAATTTAATGTCGCATTAATTGATCCGTCATCATTACATCCAGTTACTGTTCCAGTTATATCATCTAAGGTATCCGGATCTATTCCGCCTCCCCCTTGTAGATCTATAATTTCTGTATAGGTAAAGATACATCCATTAGAATAGGTTATAACTGCTGTTATTACAGCACCATCACCAGTTAATCCACCAATATCAACTGGATTTCCTGTAAATGTGTAAATAACTCCATCGATTTCAACGGTCCATGATACACCAATAATATCACCATTCACTACACTACTAACTTCGACTACTTCTAGTGTTTGAGAACCACAGCCATCTCCAGAACCAGTTTCACCTCCGTCTTCTCCACCGTTTCCGTCTCCCGTGCCAACTACAATATCAAAAATTGGAGTTAAAGCATCTCCATCGATTGTGGTAGGACCAACTGTTATGATACATCCATTTGTGAATGTAACTACTCCTGAAACTATCGCAGTTCCACCAAATGGTATTACAATTGTAGGCAACAAATCAGTTGAGGTTGTAATATTTCCATTTATATCTATAGTCCAAACTACAGTGGATATTGTGTAATCTGATGTAAATCCGACTACATCTAATCCAACTACATAAGAACCGTCATCACCACATTCTTCTAAGGTATACCCTATTCCAATTGTGCCAGATCCATCACCTCCGTCTATATCTATAGTTTCCGTGTATGTAAATGAACATCCATTTGAATAAGTTACAACTACTGTTACAACAGATCCTGGGGCATTAATGCCTCCTACATCTATTGGATTACCATTGTACGTGAATGTTCCAGCACTCGTCGCTACAGTCCAATCATAACTTATGATGTCTCCAGATACAACACTGCTAATAACATTTAATTGTAAGGTGCTTCCAGAGCCAGGACAATCGGTATCACCTCCGCTTGATGCAACGATATCAAAAGTTGGTTGTAAACTTTGAGAATTAATTGTGTTAGGTCCGACTGTGATAACACATCCATTAGTGAATGTAGCTACACCAGTAACTATTGCAGAACCGTCGCTTGGTATTACAATCGTTGGATTTAATTCTGTAGAAGTAGTAACTGTTCCATTTATATCTATTGTCCATACTACAGATGATAGTGCAAATTCTGATGAAAATCCTGCCACATTGAGTGACACAACAAATGAACCATCTGAACCACATTCAATTAGCGTAAATCCAATTCCTACATTTCCTGAACCATTTCCACCGTCTATATCTATTGTTTCGGTATAAGTGAAACTACATCCATTCGAGTAAGTAATCGTCACTGTAACAACTGATCCTGGAGCATTTATGCCACCAACATCTACTGGATTACCACTGAAAGTAAATGTTCCAGCACTTGTTGCTACAGTCCAATTATAACTTACTATCTCACCTGCCACTTTACTAGATAATACATTTAACTGTAATGTACTTCCAGAGCCTGGACATCCTGTGACACTCCCCGTAGATTGCACTATATTAAATTGTGGTTGTAGACTTTCTTCAGTAATTGATGAAGGTCCTATGCTAATAACACATCCATTGGTAAATGTCACTTCAGCACTTACAACAGCAAAGCCTCCTGCAGGTATTGTAATAACAGGATTTATATCTGTAGATGTTGTAACTACTCCATTGATATCTATTGTCCAGACGACAGATCCAACGGCGAAACTACTTGAAAATCCAGCAACATTTAAACCTACTACATATGATCCATCTGCACCACATGAATTAAGAGTACATCCTACAAAAACAGCTCCTGCCGAATCCCCACCGTTTAGATTTAATACTTCCGAATAAGTAAATGTACATCCATTAGAATAGGTTATAGACACGGTAACTGTTGCATTATCTGCAACTATACCTCCAATATTAATAGGGTTACCATTAAAATTGTAAGTAGTTCCATTTGCTGAGATAGTCCAACTATATCCCGTGATATCACCATCAACTTTATTGTCTAGTTCATCTAATTGCAATGTATTTCCAACACCTGGGCAATCCTCTCCAGAACCTCCGCCAGATCCATCTTCATTTCCATCTCCACCTGATATTCCGCTTCCAGAAATATCATAATTCGGAGTCAATGTATCATCATTTAAAGTGGTCGTGTTAGAATTATAAGAACATCCATTGGTATAAACAATGTCTACTGACGCTTCTGCGGTTCCACCAAATGGGATAACAACTAATATAGTTTCATCATCATAAGTAGTTATCGTTCCATTTACATTTACCGTCCATTGAATAGTTTGAATTGTATAATTGGTAGATGGTGGATATAGAATAACTACATAACCATCCGCTGTACACTCGCTAATCTGACAATTGAAATCAGTTGTATTTGGATCAAAACCAGAATTAAATACTTCGGTCGCACTGTCAGTACATCCATTAGAATAAGTTACTGTAACGCTCACAGTAGTTCCATCTGTAATCGTTGATCCTACATCAATTCCATTTCCACTGTAAGTTGTTATTTGTCCATCAGAAGTTGTAACTGTCCAATCCACTGAAACAATATCTCCGTTCAAACATCCACCAATGGCGTCTACTTGCAACACTTGATTAGTAGGGTTTACGCAACCTCCGTCTTCTCCAACTGAAGATCCAGAGATAGAAATATCAAGATCAGGATAAAGATCGTTTATAATACTGATTGTAGTGGAACCTTCTTCATTTGCAGAGCATCCATTTGTATAATCTACACCGTGATCAACAATGATTTGATCACCACTACTTGTAATTGTAAAACTTGATGTATTATATGTTTCGCTTACATTTTGACCTGCTTCATTTACATAATTTACAGTCCAGCTATAAGACGCTATTTCTTGTCCATTTGAATCGGTCGTATCAGAAAATTCAATCACTGTTCCATCTGCTTCGCATGCTACAATTGTCGCCTTAAAATCAGCATCTCCAAGAAGATCAGAAACATTTACATCTCCTGTATTTAGGGTGGTAGTACATCCTGTCGTATCTCCAGTACCAGTTACGGAGCTATTGATAATAGAAGTATTCGAAACAGTTACGGTTACAGTATTATCCGTACTGGTAATTGTTTCTCCATCGATTACAATATCCCATTCTATATTTATGACTGGAGTACCATCTTTATCAGTCAAATTATGTGAAATTTCAATGGTAACTTGATCACCATCACAAGAAATCACTGTATATGTAATCTCACCTTCTAATCCAGATTCATAGGCATTCACTGTTTGTTCAGTGGTGACCGTACAATCTCCCGAAGTCGCTTCTAAAACGACTGTGTATGTTCCTTCTTCACCATAGGTGAAACTTGGATTTTCTTCATTTGAAGTAGGAGTGGTATTTGGGTAGTCAAAAAACCATGTGTAAGAAATATCGTCGTCTCCAGTAGATGTGTTAATAAAGTCAAAATTTAGACCCGAACATGATGCTCCGTCACCGCCAACTTCAAAGGCAGCATTAACATTGCCATTACACAAAACAACATTTAATTCAAAATCTCTATATACTCTACCTAGAAATTCTCCATCTCTATATTCATCTACAGCAACTCCGACCAAGTATTGCCCTAACATATTAGGGGTTCCTGTAATTACTCCGGTATCTGGATCTATTGATAAAATTCCAGCCCAAGGATTATCCGCAGAATATCCATTAGCCCAATCTATTGTTCCGTAAGGAGGGTTGTTAGGTGGGTCAGGATTTGGGTTATCAGCAGATGCTCCCCCATATGGAGTGAAGAAAGAATATACTAAATCGTCTCCTTCAGGATCTGTTGCACTATGGTCAAAAACAAAATCCTCATTTGCGCAAACATATAAATCAGGCCATTCATTGAAAACAGGACTGCTATTACAGTCATGTTGACTAGCACTATTTAATTCAATGAAGTACGTTGTTCCAGTGTTTAATGGATCTATTACGTTATCCAAAGATTGATTTCTACAACATCTTTCATAAGCAAGAATATAACCTAATTGGCTATATGGCAGGTGTACGTTCGCCGTATACACTGCTTCTTCTACACACACAGTGCTTCCATCTACTTGACAAAATTCAAGATCAGAATCAATTATGGTTGAACCTTCAAATGCCATTTGAAGTTTACCCCAATAACCGAGAGAGACGAGTAATGAACCATGTCGATCATAAATGCCTACGATGGCAGGATCATCAAAATCTGCGTCTTCGTCTCCGAATTCACAATCTCTTCTGACAGTTAAAGTAATCTCATATTCACCGTCACCTAGACAGGTGTAAGTCATTTGACCTCCGACGATATGAGTAGCCCAACTAGTGTTCGCAAACATGCTTACAAAGACAGTCAGTACTAATATTCTTAAGATATGGGTTATTCCCTCAAGCTTCATAACTTATAGCTTATTTCAGGTTAATTTAATTTTCTAACACTAACGATTTGAGCCTTTCTTTCTTCAGATGCTTCTACGCTGTAAATAGACTTTCTAACATTCGAATGCGAATCACTAATTCCAGTTGGAGATAATTCCTCACCAAATGAAACATCCGTAAGTATAAGCTTTCCAGATTCTATAAATGTTTCAAACGAACCACTTCCATAATCTGTCATTTCATTTCTAATCGAGTATACTCTTCTTTGACCTAATGCCAAATTATACTTATTCGTTGATTTCGGACTCGTATATCCTTTTATAGATACTTCAAATGACTCTCCGTTTCTTAATCTTTCTAATAACTTTTCAAGGAAAGTTTGGAGTTTGTTATATTCTCCCTTTACTTTCTGTTCAAAGAAACTTTCTAATTCTTGAGATGCTGTATATTTTAAATCTCCTTTCATTGGACCCGAATACTTGTCTATAAATTCTGACTTCTTGGCATAATACGGGAAGTAAGTTGCAGAGTAATTTTGCGACGTATATAGATTTTTGCTTCTAGGATCTGGATGATCATTATCAAAGTACAATGATACTGGCAAGTAAATATTCAAATTTGGCTTACCTAAGAATAATTTCTTAGTGATCATGGAGCCAATGTTTGGATCACATGTATCGATTATGATAGTTTCAGCTTCAAAACCATCTCTAGCGGCCGTGATTTTGTACTTCTGGCAAGGCTCTAATTCAAATCTGAAATCATTCCCTAACTCATTCAAACGAATAACATCAATTTTCGAAGGATCGCTTAGATTTTCTAGAATCACAGTGACTCCATTTAATTCATCATTATTCGATTTATCGAATGTTAGAACATCAAGTATTATATTCTGAGGTTCTAAGTATAATTTCTTCGTAATGGTTTCTCCTTTCTTCAGATTCTTAGTACTCAAAGAAATTTCATCCGAGCTATACCCATCCTTTTCCGCTATGACGGTATATTCTCTTCCTGACTTTAACGTAAATGTATGATCATTTCCGGTCGGATTTGTAATACTGTATACTTCTTCTCCTGTTACAACATCAATAATCCGAACTGTTGCACCATTCAACTCTTCAGAAGTCAACTTATTGAATGTCAATGCATTAAATTCTACATCAAATTCTTCTATATCTACTTTATAAATATCATAGCAACAAGCTTCAAAAGAACTTTCTAAGTATGCAGACCCTAGTCTGTTGGAGGAAATATGACCAACATCTCCTAAACCATTAAGTGTGTAATAAAGATCATTATAGCTGGAGTTAATGGGTAAGCCTAAGTTTTCAATATTTACAAAACCGCCTTCTGTATTATCCGCTCGATATACATCCAAGCCACCTAAACCTAAATAACCATCTGAGCTGAAATAAAGCGTTTTTCCTTCAGACTGATAAAATGGTGTCATCTCATCTTCAGCAGTATTTACCGCACTTAAATTAGTCACTGTTCCATAAGAATCACCAGATTCAATAATAGAATAGTATATATCTAATTTACCTTCCCCTCCTTCTCTGTTAGAAACAAAATAGAGAATCTCTCTACCATTTTCAGCATCAAAAGCAATGCTTGGTTGAGTATTAGTTGCACCAATGGCATTTATTTGTTCTGGTAACATTGTACTTTCACCAAATATCCCATCATCACTTATTGTTCTGTAATAGATATCACAACGAATATCCGTAGAATTAGAATACTCACAGATAGTGTAGTAAAGTCTTGTCTTATTCATATTAAAGGCCGTATGGCCAATAATCTGAAGATTATCGTTTATGTCACCTTCTAGCACTTGACCTAAATTCTCACTATCTGTTTTTAAAATCTTACTGATTAGTGTGGAGTTAGGTTTATCTGCAGACGGATCATCAAATCTCAACGAGGAGTAATATAATTCGTCATCAATGGCATATGCTCCAAACTCTGAATAAGGGCTATTAATACCTTGACCTAAGTTGGTAACTGTAATGTGTTCAGCAGTTTTATCTTGCATAGAAATAGACCAATTACAAGCTTCAATTTCTTTAGCTGCTCTAGCATCATATACATCTTCTGCTGATCCATATTGACTTCTGTATAATTCGTACGCTGTAATTGCGTCGTCATATTTACCCATTCTTTGTAACATTTCGCCAGCATAATACTGCGCTAATGGGTAATCACCATCACCATCAAATTCTATAACTTGATTGTAATAATCGGAAGCTTGTTTATAAGAATTAAAATTCCTAGCTGACTCGGCGGTACGGTATAAGATCTCAGTGTTGGTAGTATCAAATTCCAACGCATCGGAATAGTAGATTAAGGCAGCGTGATAGTCCTTTTTCTCAATGGCATCAAGGGCAGCATCTATAATTGCACTTTTTGTCTGAGAAAAAGCTGTTACGCTAAATCCAACAAAGATTATTAATATTTTTATTATTCTGAAGTTCATAACCTGGGCTCTTGTATCACCTTAAAAAATTGGACAAACCTTAAAAATCTTTGGAGGCTTGACATCGGTTATTAAATAATTAAAATGTACTTCTGGACCAAAAGCTTGGTGATCTCTACCAAACTGTGATAACTCTATGTCCCAGCTTGCTGCAATAAAGAATCTCTTTTGCCATTCAAAAGCAAGTTTAGGATATAAGGAACCACTTGTTCTATATCCTATCCCTAAGTGAAGATTCTTTTCTTTACCACGACTTTGGTCAAGATAAATGTCTACATATCCACCAAATAACAATTCTTCATAAGCATCTTGCCTCTGATAAAGTGCATCTAGTTGTAAGTCTAGTCTTTCTGTTAGCTGAATTGTTCCAATTCCATATAACGATAAACGAATTGGTAGTTTTTGCTTGTATCTATTGCTCTCTACGTAATCCGTATTAGCATTTATAAGATGAAAAGCACCTATGCCTAAATCAAGTTTAGTTCTTGCAGTTTTTTGATATCGATAGTTTAATCCCAGCGCAGACTCTAAAAAAGAAACATTTTCAAAATCGAAGTTCTCCCCAGATCCTATTGTTTGATCAAATCCTACTCCTTGTACGAATTGATTATCCCATGTTAGCTCTTCGAAATCAAAACCTCGATTTGCAAAACCAAGCATTAACCCACCTGTAATTAAGTGATTCTCAGTAAGAATTCTTGTTACAGATCCAGAAAGATTTAAGTTGAGTAAACTAAGATTTGAATCACCTTGTCTATCAAAATTGAAATGGGCCCCAGCTCCGAAGAAGGTCTTGTTACTCTTCTTTGGATATATTTTCATGTCATATCCTAGGGACATCGTAAACCAAGGAACACTGACAGTTCTCCATTGGTCACGTAGTGAAACCGAAACTCTTTTGTCTCCATTGAAAATCCCAGTTAGTGCGGGATTAACAGCAAGAGGTGCATTATAAAATTGTGAGTAATGCAAATCTTGAGCACTTAGTGTAAGTAATGTTACATTAAATGCAATACAAAAAAGTATGAACTTTTTGTATATCATTCTAAGGCCTAGTTTATCGTTAAATTAAAAAAATTAACTTCGTATCGAATCAAATCTCTTGAGATCGCATTCAGATACAACTGTAAATATACAAAAACTATGCAAATAGAAGGTTGTCTAATATTATATACTTCTCAAAAATAATATTTTAACAAATAAATGATAATTTTAATATCTAACTAGTTATGATTACTATATGTATTTTAAAATTCTATATGTGACAGCTTGGGCGAGAATTTTATCTAGTAAAAATATGCAAAAATGGGAATCTGAAACCATTGAAGTTCTTGGAATAAAGGCTGAAATCCTTATGATAAAGGCGTGTCAAGCTTTTATACGAACACTACAAGATCTAAAGATCCTACGACCGGATATGAAAGTTGCAATCCTCGCAGGCCCAGGTAGCAATGGAGGAGACGGCATTCATCTTTTTAAAATGTTAAATAAAATGTTATTTTTTTGTAATCTATATTATTTTGGAAATCAGCATAGTACAAATTATAATAATATATATGTAAAAGCACTTCAGGAGTATCCAGATTTCATTCGAGAGTTTCCAGATTTCAACCACAATCATCCATTTCCTTCAACATTAAATTTAGATAAATATGATTTAATCATTGATGCCCTCTTCGGAATTGGTTTAAGTAGACCACTAAATGACCATTTTAAGACTTTGGTTGAATCACTTACCGACTTTTCAAACATTATATCCGTAGATATGCCATCTGGAATGGACGATCAGACCATTTGTACAAATACTTGTGTGCAGGCCAATCAAACCATTAGCTTCCAAAGACCTAAGTTTTCTCAATTGTTATGTGAAAACGCCAAATTTGTTGGAGCTTTAAGCATAGTGGATATTGGGTTGGTTGATGATTTTGAATCAAGTTTAGAGAAATCCAATCTCTATTGGATAAGAATGAAAGAAGCATCTAGTTTACTAAAACTCAGGCTTTCTCATAGCCATAAAGGTACTTTTGGTCATGTATTGATGGTGGCTGGTAATAAACAGAGTCCTGGAGCAGCTATTCTTTCTGCACTGGGGGCATTCAAAGCTGGTTGTGGGAAGTTGACCTTTGTTACTCACCTAAATTGGTCCTCTACCCTTGTAACATCCGTCCCAGAAGCACAATTATATATTATAGATACCGATAATGTAGACGAAATCTCAGAAATACCAATTGACTCGACTACATCCTATAGTTATGCAATAGGGCCTGGTATTGGTCAATCAGAATATACTAGCCATGCACTAAGAATATTTCTTGAATCTTATGATCAGCCTGTTGTTTTAGATGCAGATGCGCTAAATCTACTTTCAGAAATGAGTGAATCTTTCGATCTTATTCCAGCTTTGAGTATTCTAACTCCACATGTAAAGGAATTTGATTGTCTTTTTGGAGCTCATAAAACTTCTTTAGAAAGGTTTGAAACTCAGAAACTGCATTCTAAAAAGTATAATTTAATCATTGTATTGAAAGGAAGATATACTTCGATTTCAGACCCTAATGGGCATCTATATTTTAATAGTTCTGGTAATCCTGGAATGTCTTGTGGAGGTTCTGGTGATATTCTTACTGGAATTATCGTTTCTTTATTAGCTCAAGGATATTCTTCTCTTGAATCGGCTATTTTAGGAGTATTTACACATGGATTGGCAGGAGATTTAGCAAAAGAAGAACTTGGAGAACACGGAATGATGAGCTCAGACATTATTCGATTTTTACCATATGCTTTTAAAAAATTAGTTCAAAACAACTAAATGAAGATTGTAATACTTACGGGTGCAGGTATAAGTGCCGAAAGCGGAATAAAAACATTCAGGGACCATGATGGTCTTTGGGAAGGCCATGATGTGCATGAAGTTGCTACTCCTGAGGGTTGGAATAAAAACCCTCCACTTGTCCTAGATTTTTATAATCAACGAAGAGCACAATTACTTGAAGTTGAACCAAATAAGGCCCATTTTATTATAAATGAATTGCAAGACCAGCATGAAGTAGTTGTAATTACTCAAAATGTAGATGACCTTCACGAAAAAGCAGGTAATCAAAAGGTGATACATCTACATGGTGAACTAAATAAAGTTCGGTGCACAATTTGTGCTAAAGTACAGAGATGGGAAGTCTCCCTAAATATTGGAGATCATTGTGAATGTGACGGTCAACTAAGACCTCATATTGTTTGGTTTGGAGAAGCCGTTCCAATGTTAGAAAAAGCGGTAATTGAGTGCTCAGACGCCCATGTAGCTATTGTGGTAGGTACCAGTATGCAAGTATATCCTGCGGCGGGGTTAGTTGGTTATTTACCGCTTGATTGTAAATTGTACTATGTTGATCCAAAACCTTCAATCAATTATGAATTAGCTCAAATGAAAAGTCGATTACAAGTATTTGATGAAACCGCTACTGAGGGCTTGCCTAAAGTAGTTGAAATAATACTCCAAGAAAAAGGCTCTTCTTGACAAATACGAACTATAAACCTACGAGAATATGCTAATCCATAAATAAAGATCTAATTTCCTTGGCGTCTTCAGGCTTCATTCTCCCGGCTATTATCAGGCGTAATTGCCGCCTACGCAATGCACTTTGAAATAAGTCTACCTCCACACTTGAGACGGGTATAACCTGGGGTATACGGGTAGGTTTCTTTGTAGATTCATCGAGTCCAACAAAACTAAAATAGGCATGATTTGACTTTTTAGGATTTGCACCAGTAATTTCGGCTGCTTGTACTTCTACATACACTTCCACGGAGGTTGTATACGCTCTAGTAACATTGGCTTCTATGGTAATCACACTACCTAATATAATCGGTAAATCAAAAGAAACATGATCGACAGAGGCCGTAACGACGTGAGCTTCACAATGCTTAGCTGCGCAGATTCCAGCCGCAATGTCCATCCACCTTAACAAGTTTCCACCCATTAAATTACCTAATGGATTGGTATCATTAGGCATAATCATTTCTGTCATGATGGTCTTCGAATCTATAACTCTTTTTTCTTTCATATCCACCTTTATATAATATCAAAACCAAATACCTTGGAAAAAGATGTTGTGAGCGAAGGAATTATTTCAGGAATCCTTACTTCCTTACCTAATTCCCTTTCTAAACTGGTAACCTCTTTATTTACGTCGACAATACCACAGGGAATAATTCGTGAGAAGTAATCTAAATCTGGATGTATATTGAATGCAAACCCGTGTAAGGACACCCAGCGACTCATATGCACACCTATCGCACATATCTTTTTATAAAGTATATCATTATCTTGGTCCTGTAACCACACCCCAGTGTAGCCATCTAATCTGACACCTTTCAAGTTATATTGGGATAAAACATTGACAATAGATAACTCTATGTCGCGGACAAACTTGTGAACATCATGATAATAGTGATCCAAATCTAAAATTAGATAACCAGTAATTTGTCCTGGTCCATGATATGTAATATCCCCACCTCTATTGATTTTGAAAAATTCAATATTGCTATCTTCCAATTCTTGTTTAGTATTTAACAAATTTTCTATTGATCCACTTTTTCCAAGCGTATAGACTGGATCATGTTCACAAAGAATAAGATGACCGCAAAGTTCTACATTTGTAGCTTCTTTGGATTTCTTAAAAGTGGAGAGCTTATTGTCTATTAACGACTTTTGGAGCGTTTCTTGAAAATCCCAAACGAACTTGTACTTTATTCGGTTTAATGTATGTAATTGAACTTTGGGATTGGATTTCATAGGTTTTAATGACTATATTTACTATACAACGTTGCAATCAGATCCTATTACATAAATCAAATTGTATGCTAAAAGTAAAACTACTTTTATTTTTCATGTTATTGACCATATTTTGTTCAGCACAGGAAGATATTATGCCTGATTTTACGGTTACAGATACGGATGATGCAAAGCACGTATTATACGCAGATTATCTGGACAATGGGTATACTGTTGTTATCAAACTTTTTTTTGTTGGATGTCCTCCCTGTAGTGCTATAGCACCTGAAGTACAAGATTTATATGAACTTTGGGGCGAAGGGGAATACGATGTTCAATTTTTTGAGATGAGCACAAGGTCTGGTGATTCAGACAATGAAATTGAGAATTATCTTAGCGGATTGGATGTAACGATACCAGCAGTAGGCTTTGATGGGGGTGGTATTGATGCAATTGAGCCACTGCTTGATGCAGACTTTGGGTCTTATTATGGTACTCCAGGATTTGCAGTTATTGATTCATTAGGCGAAGTAACTTACTTTAAAAGTACTTCTAAAGTAGAAGAAGTCCATGAGGCTATTTTAGATACAGGTGCAGAAGGTCCAGGCTTTCCAGCCAGTTATTCACTCAGAATTGTAGACATATATGATAAACCAATTGAAAATGTAAACATCACGATACGAGATGAAGAAAATCCTGAAGAAGTATATGATGTTGAATTGGAAGAAGGAAATCTATTGAATATTTTTTCTTTAACAGAAGAATATCCAGGTATAAATAATCCTATAATTGGTATATCTAAAACGAATGATATCGATGATGGGGTTACTGGTTTAGATCTATTGGTAATACAAAAACATATACTTAATATAGACATCATAACAGATCCAAATATTATAATAGCCGCAGACGCGAATGGAAGCAATAGCGTTTCGGCTTTAGATCTAATAAGTTTACAAAAAATTATACTCGGTATAGATAATAGTTTTCCCAATGAAGTAGAATCTTGGCAGTTTCTTCAAAATGAAATCTCCGTTGATTTGGTACCTGGAACAACTACAGATCTTGAATTTATCGGTATTAAAACAGGGAATGTAAATGGTAATTAGTTCGTTTTTATAATATCCTTGACATTTGGAATATTCATCAGATTATTTGAGGGATTCTGAATTGAGGTAGAATAAAAATTAGAAGACTGATCGTAGAATAAAGGAATTACCGGCATTTCGCTTAAGATAATATGTTCCATTTGTGAATATATTTCTTCTCTTTTATACAAATCTTTTTCCAGATTAACTTGATCATACAAAATATCAAATTCTCTATTTTTAAATCTTGAATAATTGGGAGGAGCTCCATTTTTACTGTAAAAAAGAGACATAAAATTCTCAATATCAGGATAATCTCCAATCCAAGAAGCCCTAAAAATATGAATGTTTCCATTTCTCATACCCTCCCTTAATACAGAACTTTCCAATAAATTAACCTTAACTCTTAGACCTAATTTTTCCCACTCCTTAGCTATAAATAGCATCAAATCTTGGTATTCCGCATTGGTATTAATCTCTAATTCTGTGACTGAAGTTGCAGAAATTCCAGATTGTATGAGTAATTCTTTTGCTGATATGTTATCTATGGATGGAATTAGTGATTTATTGGTATATAAAGTTGGTGGTGCAAATCCATTGGTCGCAGCTTCTCCGATACTATTTCTAAGAACGTCCACTAATTGTTGTTTATCAATAGCGGCATTCAGTGCACGTCTAAAAAGCTTGTTAGATAATGGATGCTTCTCCCCTATTCCATCAAGATTAAACCCTATATATTCTGTATTCAGGAAAGGTGATTTTATGAGCTTTATTCGATCATCGTGTTCTGCTTTTATTTCGCCACTCTTTTCTAGCATTTGACTGATGAAAGTGGATTCTAAACCAGAAAAGTAGTCTATAGAGCCATTAAGCATTTCAAGAAAAGCAATTTTTCGGTCTTTAATAAAAGATACTTTTACACCTACTAAATCTCCCATTTCTCCATAGTAATCTTGATTTCTATTGAGAAAGATATTTTGGTTCTTTATCCAGCGTTTAAATAAGAAAGGACCACTACCGATTGGGTTATTTTTATATTCGGAACCTAAGCAGTTGATCACAGTTTCAGGTACAATACTACAATATTGAGTAGTCAACAGACTTAAAAATGGCTGAAATGGTTGAGATAATTTTATGGACAATGTACTATCGTCTAATACATGAATACTTTCATTTTGTGCCAATTTTCCATCTAATACCCAGCTACCGGGTGAATTTACGGATGAGTCATTGAGACGTTCAAGACTATACTTAACATCGAAGGCTGTAAGTAAACGGTCTGTATCATATGTAAAACAAGAATGCTCGTGAAACATAATATTATTGTGCAAATGGAAAGTGTAGCGTAAACCATCTGAGGAAATTTCCCATTTTCTAGCAATATCAGGTTGTAGATTGCCATTTTCATCTAAAGCGACCAATGTGTTAAACAATTGATTACAGACTGTTATATTCGCAAGACTTTTAGCAAAAGCTGGATCAAGAGAACTTGGATGGTTTGTTAGGTTGTATTTAAATACCTTAAACATCATTTCGTCTTCTTTACATGATATTAAAGATATCGATATGTATAACAGAATTAGAACGCAGGCTCTTTTGGAAGGCATATTAATGTGTTATTTAACTCTTAACAAATGGAGATAAACTACTGATTATCAATGGCATAAATTAGATATTCATTTAAATGTTTAGGAACCCACATTTCAGAGGAAGCATTCTTGTAAGCTTCAACGTATTAGAGGTGTAGTTAACAAAAACTAAGAAAAAATATCTAATCAAATTTACTATTAAAATGAATATTACAGAACTCAGATTAAAGCATGGAATTTTAGCAATCATTTGCTTCTTCTCTTTTGCTTTACAAGCCACAAATACAGCGCATTTTTGCATAGATGCAAATTTGAGTGAAAGTGAGCTTGCTATGTTAGATGACTGTGATGTCGCCCCTGCTCTAGATTGCCCTAATGCATATTATGGTTGTCCAGGTGATGATATCAGACCATCCGTAATTGGTCAAGCAGAATCAAACGATTCTAAACCGAATTGTTCCCATACCCTAACATTTTCAGATACAGTCATAGAAAATACTCCTTGTCTTTACAAAGTTGAAAGAGTTTGGAGAGCACAAAATGACGAACCTGTCAACAATTGGTCAGAATATTATATGTATGACCAGTGTAACCAAATAATTATCTTAAAAGATAATTATGCTCCTACTATTGGAGCGTGTCCATCTGATATCACGGTCAATTTAAATTTGAATTGTCAAGGTATTGCAACTTGGACTGAACCAATTATTTCAGATGATTGCGGTGTGGCTTCTATTGTACAGTCACATCAGAGTGGAGCCGATTTCCCACTTGGAATAACTAATGTTACATACACAGTTACAGACAACTGTGGAAAAGAAGCAACGTGTAGCTTCAAGGTAACCGTACAAGGTAGTTGTTGTCAAACGGCACCTGTTATTAGTTGTCCAGGAAATTTGGAAGTTTGTGTAGTTGGAGGTGATGCCAATACACATCCAAATGCGACAGGATATGCAACAGCCACTCCTGCAGATTCTAATTGTACTTCACAAATACAGGTCAGTTATTCTGATTCTGTTACAGCACTTGGTGACTGTGTAGGTGCTAAAAAAATTGTTAGAACTTGGTCTGCTTATCATGTAGATGATCCTTCATTGGTTTCTACCTGTACTCAGACTATCAACGAAAGAGATTTAGTTGTTCCAGTAATTTCTAATTGTCCTTCTAATATAGTTTTAAATGCAGATAATGGAAATTTTGCAACTGTTAGTTGGGCAGAGCCAACTGCAACTGATAATTGTACATTGATCAGTCTATCAGCAGACTTCACCAATGGAGGAACATTTCCTCAAGGAAATACAACTGTTACTTATACGGCTACAGATGGATGTGGAAACACTGCTACCTGTAGTTTCAATATTACTGTAAATGTGCCTACGTGTAACGCTGCGCCAATTATTAGCTGTCCACAAAATGCAATGAGATGCCCTACAGACAATATGGCTATGAATGCTTACTCACCAAACAGTACTGGTTATGCAACAGCTGTGGCAGCTAGCCAATATTGCGGAACACCTATTGTTACTTATTCTGATGACGTAGTAGATATGCCAGGTTGCGAGGGTGGAGCAAAAATCTATAGAATTTGGACTGCGACTGATCCAGATAATGCTAGTTTGAGTTCTACTTGTACTCAAATTATCAATCTAAATGATCCTGTTTCACCAACAGTAAACGTTTGCACAAATGATGTAATTGTAGATACAGAGAATGCAAACGGAACAACAGTAACATTCGATATTCCTTCATTCACAGATAACTGTGCTGTCAGAAATATAAGTGGTTCTCATGCCAGTGGAGATCAGTTTCCAGTAGGAACTACAACAGTCACGTTTTCAGCAGAAGACTTTTGCGGAAACATAATTGAATGCGAATTTGCAGTGAAAGTAGGTTTAATCGTGTGTGGCGAGCTTCCGATCATCAATTGTCCTTCTAACGCGATGAGATGCCCTGGAGAAGTAACTGATAATACTTATCTACCTAGCAGCACTGGATTTGCTACAGCATCTCCAGGTGGATCAAATTGTGATCAACCAGAAGTGACATACTCGGACCAAGTAATTGATATGCCAGGTTGTTCTGGTGGTAAAAAAATATATAGAACATGGACTGCAACAGACCCTAATGATTCCTCATTAACTTCTTCTTGTGTTCAAATAATAAATGGAAATGATCCAGTAGATCCAATTTTAACCTTTTGTCCTGATGATATTTCAGTCCAAGGATCTGCAGGTGGAGCTGTTGTAACATTTGTTACACCAATGTTCTCAGACAACTGTAAAGTACAATCTATCGTATGTAACCAGAACAGTGGAAGTACTTTTGCTGTAGGTCAGACAACAGTGACCTGTACCGCTTATGACATGTGTGGGAATTTTGCTTCATGTGATTTTAAAGTCACAGTTTCACAACCCCAATGTACTACTCCTCCAACAATCAGTTGCCCGGCGGATATCACACTTTGTGTAGGTAGTAACAATGGTCCTTCTATATCTGGTTCAGCAACAGGCACTCCAGCAGGGGTCAATTGTGGTACAACAGAAGTTAGTTACACGGATGTAGTTTTGAGTACGGGTCCATGTAGTGGAGCAAAAGTAATCGAAAGAAAATGGGTCGTAACTGATCAAAGTAATAGTAGCTTGACGGCTACATGTAGCCAAAAAATCACAATAGCAGATACTCAAAATCCAGTGATCACATCTTGTCCTTCTGATGTATTAATACAAGGTGGACCATGGTGTGACGGAATAGGTCAATGGGCGGATGTGACCGCTACTGATAATTGTGGAATAGCATCTATCACAAGTACACATGATTCTGGAGAATTATTTAATGCAGGTACAACTCAAGTAACATATACAGTTACTGACAATTGTGGTAATACTTCTACATGTTCATTTAATGTAATTGTAGCTTGTACGAATTTTGGATGTTCTGCACCACCAGTAATTTATTGCCCAGCAGATATTACATTATGTGTTGACAGTTCAATAGAAAGACCCTCAACAGGGAGTGCGACAGCAACTGCTGGTTTAAGTTCGTGTGATGATCCAGAAGTATCATTTACCGATGTAGTGATGAGTGAAGGTCCATGTCAAGGTGCTATTGTCATAAAGAGAATTTGGACAGCGACAGACCCTAATGATAGTAGCAACTTTGCAACTTGTCACCAATTGATAACATTAGAAGATAATCAACCACCAACATTGTTCTATTGTCCAGATGACATTACGGCCAATGGAGGAGCATGGTGTGATGCGGTTGTAACATGGGATGCCATTACTGCAACTGATAATTGTGGACTACCAAATATTACGTCATCTCATAGCTCTGGATCTGTCTTTAATGAAGGAGTAACTAACGTAACATATACTGCTATAGATGATTGCGGAAATACAAAGAGCTGCTCATTCAAAGTGACCGTTACTTGTAATAATCCTTGTCAGGCACCTAGTATAACTTGTCCAGCAAATGTAAGTCTTTGCCCAGGTTCACCATATTCACCGGCAGCAACTGGACAAGCACAAGCTACTTCAGGAGCAGGTTGTACATCTAGTCCAAAAGTAGATCACGAAGATGTAGTTATGTCTACTGGTCCTTGTCAAGGAGCTAGAGTGGTAAAGAGAATCTGGACAGCGACAGACTTAACAGATCCTACATTGAAAGCAACATGTGAGCAAATTATAAAATTAGAAGATATAGTAGCACCTGGTCTTTGGGATTGTCCTGATAATATTACAGGAACATATGGTACTCCAGTACATTGGACAGCACCGATCGCTGATGACAATTGTACTGCTAATCCTACATTGACATCAACCCATAATAGTGGAAGTACATTCCCTCCAGGAAATACAACAGTGGTATATACAGCAAAAGATGATTGTGGAAATCAAGCAACATGTAGCTTTACAGTTACTGTTCCAGGATCAAACAATAATTTGACTTGCCCAGATGATATCTCAGTACAATGTAACTCAAATGGTGGAGCACATGTAAATTGGAATACGCCATCGACAAGTGGATCATGTGGAGATTGTAGTGGTGAGTATATTCCTGGATTTGTATACATGGGAACTTATAATGGACACCTATACTATTGCTCTTTAGATCCTGCAACTTGGCCAACAGCTAGTTCAGTATGTAATGCCAATGGAGGTTACTTAGCGTCAATCGGGAGTGCAGGAGAAAATAATTTCTTAGCGAACATTCTTACTATTCAGTCAGCTTGGATGGGATTAAATGATGCCGCACAAGAAGGAAACTTTGTATGGTCAAATGGAGATCCACTGACTTTTGCTAATTGGTATCCACAACAACCAAATGATTATAATTTTGATCAAGACTATTGTGAGATTCTTGCAGATGGAACTTGGAATGATCAATATGGTAATAAGCCATTAGAATTTATCATGGAGGTTCCATGTGGAGGAGGAGTTCAGCAAGTAGCTGGTCCAGCACCTGGAAGTTATTTACCAACAGGTCACTATGAAGTTATTTACCAATTAGATGATTCTTGTGGTGGAGGAACATGTTCTTTTACCATTGATGTAGAATCTTCAATTAGTATTGATTGTCATGATGATGCGGTTTTGAGTTGTCCAGTCAATGAAAGTGGATTATATGTGAAGTGGGAGACGCCAATCGCTAACTCATGTTGTGCGGATTGTTCAGCAGGTGGAAATATTCCAGGATACCTTTATATGGGATCATATAACGGACATTTTTACTACTGTTCTGATGATCCAGCATCATGGCCTCAAGCAAATGCCGCTTGTCAACAGTATGGCGGATACTTAGCAGCTATTGGAAGTGCCGGTGAAAATCAATTCTTAGCAAATATTCTTACTATACAATCAGCTTGGATTGGTTTGAATGATGCTCAACAAGAAGGAAATTATCAGTGGTCGAATGGTGAATCGTTAGGGTATACAAATTGGTATCCTGGTCAGCCAAATAATCATAACAACTATCAAGATTATTGTGAAATGACAAGCAACGGCGAATGGAACGATCAATTCAATAATGAACATTTAGAATACATTATGGAAATTCCTGGCTGTATACATGTTACACAGATATCAGGTCCACCATCAGGATCTTGGTTTAATGCAAATACAACTACTACAGTAACATATAAGGCAACAGATGATTGTGGAAACTCAACGACTTGTTCTTTCGATATCACGATTGATAAAAATGATTGTCAGTCTGGCGGAAAGAACTCTAGTGCAGCTTGGATACAGAAAATTAAATACGGATCGATCAATAATGCATCAGGAAATAACGGTGGTTATGAGGACTTCACAAATCAATGTACTACTGTACAACCTGGAGGACAATATACAATCGGACTTACACCTGGATTTGCAGGAAGTAAATACAAAGTTTTCTGGAAAGTTTGGATAGATTTCAACATGGATGGAGATTACAATGATAGTGGAGAGTTTGTAGCATATGGTAGTGGAACGGGACCTATATCTGGAAACATTACAATGCCTTATACAAATATTTGGACAGGAACTACAACGATGAGAGTTGCGATGAAAGTAGGAGACTACCCTACCGGCCCTTGCGAAGTATTCAACTATGGTGAGACAGAAGATTATTGTGTAGAAGTAATCGGTGCAGACCTTCAAGATGATGATGATGAAATTGGTTTAGGAGCTAGATCTTCTGATCCAGAAAACGCAATAGAAGCAATAAATCTAAGTCAAATAGAAATAGCTGCATACGGTGTAAATATTTATCCAAATCCAGCAAGTGATTTCATTAATCTAGATATCGAAACGATTGAAGATGTAGATGTAATCGAAGTTTTCACAGTTACAGGAACTCAAATTATGAACATTGTAAAATCTAATTCTAAGAAAGTTGATGTTGAAGAATTAGAGAATGGTATCTACATGATGTCAGTGAAATACAATGACGGTACGATAAAAACTTCTAGATTTATTATCCAGAAGTAGGATTAAACCTATCCCTTATTTAATCTTGAGCCACCTCAATTTATTGAGGTGGCTTTTTTTTTGGATATTCTGAAAGGCTGTATTTCTTCAAAATGAAGTTGTTATCTTTCATGCGTTTTTCCGTTCTGCTCCTTATTTCCATTATTTGTAGATGAGGTAAGGTAATTCTCTTCTAACTTGTTCTTATTTCTTTTCAAAACTTTGACCAAGTTACACTTTGAATATTCTTTTACCCTGCAGTAGCGTGCTGGGTTGCAATAATTTCATGCTTTCAGCATTACTCAGCAAGCGTAAATAGACGGCCTAATTCTTTGATTATACGCGCACCTTCTAAGTCTGCATTTCCACTTATAGATTGTTCTAGACTAGCAATCATGGAATTACCAGTTGGCAACAGTTTCATGCGTAAGCATTACACAGTGAGGATTTAATACACAGGCTAATTTTTTGTGAATAGACATTTTTATAGATACGATAAATTCTAACTATAAGTATATGCTTTAAAATCAAGTTGCAAGAAGAAATTAATATTTGATAGAATAAGATAAAATTAAGCATCGATCATTTCAATAATATCGTTGAATTGATCGTCCGAGTCAAAGTGAATTGAAATTTTCCCTTTCCCTTTAGAAGATCGTTGGATTTCAACTTTTGCACCTAAGTGACGGATTAAATTTTTTCTTATTTTCACAACCTCAGGGTGTTCTTTCTTTTTTGAAGATTTAGAAATCACCTTGGTTGGATTGGTCTTGTATGATTTGATTAATTTTTCAGTTTCTCTTACGGATAATTTATCAGCTACAACCACTTTAAAAACACTCAATTGGGCTTCTGGCAATTCTAATCCAATAATAGCTTTAGCATGACCCATCGAAATGACATCATCTTTTAAGGCGACTTGTACTTTAGGAGGTAACTTTAGGAGACGAAGATAATTTGTTACTGTGCTTCGATTTTTCCCGACTCTTTTAGCCATGGCATCATGACTCAAATCACATTCATCAATGAGTCGTTGGAATGAAACAGCAATTTCCACAGGATTTAGATCTGACCTTTGTACATTCTCGACAATGGCCATTTCTAAAATACCTTGATCATCTGCAACACGGATGTAAGCAGGAACAGTTTTTAGTCCTGCTTTTTTTGACGCTCTCCAACGTCTTTCGCCGGCAATGATTTGAAATTTGTTGCCTCCCATAGACCGAACAGTTATGGGTTGAATAAGACCATGGGTTTTTATGGACTGAGTAAGTTCTTTTAAATCTTGATCGCGAAAATCTTTTCGCGGTTGGTACGGATTTGCTTCAATATTTCTGATACTAAGTTCTTGTGTAGAACTAGACAATTCTGCTACCGCTTGCTTTTTAAGTTTCTCATTATTACCAGATTTGTCAACATTAGATAATAATGCCCTTAAGCCTTTCCCTACTTGTTTTTTTTTACTCATAACGGTAATGCTTAGTTGTCATTTAATTTAAGAAACTCATCGGCTAGATTCAAGAAATTTTTGGAGCCTTTGGAGGCGATATCGTATAGAATCACTGGTTTGCCAACACTTGGAGCTTCACCAATCTTAGAATTTCTATGTATTATGGTATTGAATATTTTGTCAGATAGTACCTCCTTCACTTCATCGACAACCATATTCGCCATCCGCAATCTTTTATCGAACATTGAGAGTAGAATCCCTTCAATTTCAAGTTTTGGATTTAATCCTTCTTTTACAAGGCTGATGGTACTTTTTAGCTTAGCTAAACCCTCTATTGAATAGACCTCACATTGAAGTGGAATTAAGACTGTATCTGCACAAGTTAATGCATTGATCGTAATGATGCCTAACGAAGGTTGACAATCTATAAATATGAAATCGTAATCATCTTTCACTTCCTTCAGCAATTTATCAAGGACATATTCTCTTTTTAGCCTGGAGATTAATTCAATCTCGGCACCGACTAAATCAATGCTTGATGGAAGTAAGTCCAAATTTGTAACTTGTGTTGACTTTATAGCATCACTCACCAATGCACTATTGATTAGACATTCATAAATATCTAAATCATCCTCTTCTAGTTCGACTCCCAATCCAGAGGTTGCATTAGCTTGTGGATCACAATCAATTAATAAGATTTTTTTATTGAGTAGAGCAACACCGGCCGCTAAATTGATGGCTGTGGTTGTCTTTCCAACCCCCCCTTTTTGATTAGCAATTGCTACGATTTTTCCCATTTAATTTAAACTTCTTTACTGTCTCCTATTGAAAGGAAATTAATTTTTTTGCCTTGGGCTGTGAAAGCACTTTCTACGGTTGGTCTATCGACTTCAATAAGTCCAAAAGTATCATAGTGGCAAGGGATAATATTATTACATTCAATAAAATCGCTTGCTAATAAAGCTTCCTCATATCCCATCGTAAAATTATCTCCAATGGGTAAAATGGCTACATTTATTTGTGGACAGGTCATTGGAATCAATTTCATATCCATCGTAAGTGCTGTATCTCCAGCAAAATAGAGGCATTCGATATCTGACCAAATTACAAATCCTCCAGGGTTTCCTCCATTGGATCCATCAGGTAGACTGCTAGTATGTACCGCATTTACATACTTAATAGTTCCAAAATCATAAGAAATTTTTCCTCCATGATTCAATGGATGTCCTGAAAGTCCTTTATTTTGAAACCAAGTAGTGATTTCAAAATTTGAAATTATTTTTGCATCAGTATTTTTGGCAATTCGCTCCACATCAGCGACATGATCTCCATGACCATGCGATACAAGGATATAATCTGCTTTTAGTGCACCAATATCTATGTGTTCTGCCTGTGGATTAGGAGAAATGTAAGGATCAATGATTAAATTAACATCATTAAACAAAACATGGAAAGAGGCATGGCCTAAGTAAGTGATTTTCATAAAGGGATATTTTAAATCACAGCAAAAATAAATTTATAAAACTGAATATAGCTTAATCTGTTTATATATTATTAAAACAATCTTAAAATAGAGTTGAAGATATGATTAGTATAATTTCAGGAACTAATAGGCCGGGAAATAAAACGCTCAAAGTAGCCGAACTATATAAGTCTAAATTAGAAAAAAAAGCAGAAAAGGTACAATTATTTAACCTAGAAGACTTACCAAAAGACTTTTGTGGTCCTTCGATGTATAATGCAGAAGAAATGAGTGATGAATTAAAAGCCATTCAAGATAAATATTTCCTTGCTGCGGACAAGATAATTATTGTATCTCCAGAATATAATGGTTGTTTTCCGGGCATTTTAAAAACATTTATAGATGCCATTTCTATCCGAGAATACAAAGCTACATTTTCTAAAAGGAAATTTGGTCTTGTAGGAGTCGCTTCTGGGAAAGCGGGTAATTTGTTTGGTATGTGCTCACTTACGATCATATTAAACCATGTAGGATCTTATGTATTTCCGAATAAGTTACCTATATCTTCAATTGAAAAATGTCTAGATGAAGCAGGAAACTTGGATACAGATACAAATAATGCGATAGAAAGTCATATTGAAGCTTTCCTATCTTTTTAGGGTATTTTCTAGAATATTTGGGTAATAATTAGCTTTGTGAGCTAGAAACAGCAAAATACTTTACAGTAAATGATAGGCTGTAGAGTACATGTCTCGCAATGTAGAATAATCATAGCATAAGAACGATTGATCCCAAAGAAAAACAAGTACATCTTTGAATCATATTGAATTAAAGGGTGTATTAAAGTAAAAAGAAAGCCGGCAAAAGTGTTGGCTTCTTTTTTTTTGCAATCTATAAGATTAAAGATTATAAGAAACGAGTAGAAACGACTAGATCCTTGTTTCCATGAGTATAGCCATAAAATCCTTCACCTGATTTCTTACCTAATTTTCCTGCCATCACCATATTTTCCAAAAGGGGACAAGGTGCATACTTTGGGTTTTTGAATCCATCGTATAAGACTTCCATTATAGATTTACATATATCCAATCCTATATAATCAGCTAATTGCAATGGTCCCATTGGGTGTGCCATTCCAAGCTTCATTACGGTATCGATTTCTTCTACGCCTGCAACGCCTTCATAAAGGGAATAGATCGCTTCATTTATCATAGGCATTAGAATGCGATTAGCTACAAAACCGGGATAATCATTTACTTCGACTGGTATTTTGTTTAATTTCTTGGATAATTCCATCACTTTGGTAGTGGTTTCATCTGAAGTACCATAACCTCTAATAACTTCTACAAGCTTCATCACAGGTACAGGATTCATAAAATGCATACCAATCACTTTATCAGGTCTTGAGGTCACCGCCGCAATTTTTGTAATAGATATAGATGAGGTGTTGCTAGCAAGAATGCAATCTGGTTTAGTAAATTGGTCTAATTGTCTGAATATGTCTAATTTTACTTTTTCATTTTCAGTAGCTGCTTCAATGACTAAATCGGCTCCTTTGCATGCTTCTTGTGGATTCGTAGAAGTCTTAATTTTATTGATAGCTGAATTTTTACCATCTTCTGTAATCTTTTCTTTAGCCACCATTCTCCATAGATTCTTGTCAATTGTTTCTATCGCCTTTTCTAAAGCATCTTTGGAAACATCACAAAGAGTTACATCTAGATTTTGCATGGCTAACACGTGGGCTATTCCATTTCCCATAGTACCTGCTCCTACGATTGCGACTTTATTTATCATGTCTATATCTTTATTGATATTTATTCGTTGATTAATATTAGATCCTAATAATCATATAATTTTGAAACACAAATGTAAATTTTTAACGGTTACTCTTTTATTAATAATGAATATAATTTCACTAGATTCCACTATCTATGCTCAAACAGAGAAGGAATTGGATAGTTTACTGATCAGTGAGATCTCTGCATTAGTCTATTTAGATTCGATAACCATCACTCCGAGTCAGGACAGTCTTGATTTAGAATCGTTTATCAAGTTAGTGCTTGAAGATAAATCCTTCTATAAAGCTTTCCAAAATTTAAGAATTACAGAACACCAAATTAATGACGAGATACAATATTTTAACAAAAGAGGAAAGCAAATTGCGTCCTTTTATGGAACGCATTTGCAAATTGTTGAAAATTTATGTCGCACCATGAAGACTATATCTTCAAAAGTAGACGGCAAATATTTTAATCGTAAAAAGCATTATAAATTCTATACATCGAGCTTTATTGATCGAGTGTTTTATACCCGAGGAAAAGAGTGTTTTGATACCATGAGGGTAAAATTACATAGTGATAACACCTCTACTTTTGAGTATCAAATTAACCAATTGAAAACTATAATCTTTGAACCAGGCCAAGAAGTAGATATTCCTATCGTTGGCAAAAAGATGGCAATTTTTTCTCATCGCATGAGGAAGTTTTACGATTACAGCATTAGCTTTCGTCCTGATTTGGGGGATAATGGCGCATACGTTTTTGCAGTCGATATAAAACCTGAATACCAGAAAAAAGATGGAAAAACGATCATTCGACAATTGAGTACTTACTTTGATGCTTCAAATTTTCAAATATTAGCAAGAGACTATGCCATGGATATGAAGTCTCCAATTTATGATTTAGATATAAATGTACATGTGGAATTGACTCAATTTGATGCTAAATATATTCCTTCCATTATTCGTTATCAGGGGAAATGGAAAGTGCCTGCAAAGAAGCCTGAAATATGTAACTTTACCATACAATTTTCAGAATATAAATGAATATAATAGTCGATAGTGGAGCCTCGAGAAGTAAATGGATATTCTGTGATAACGAGTTTAATGTTATAGAAATATGTGAGCATTCTGGAATAAATCCAACTTCAAATCCTAAATCAGTTGAAGTTTTACACGAAATTCTTGGCCTTCAATCAAGCTCCATTAATAAAATATATTTCTATTGTGCAGGGACTGGAGATCAAAAATCGAGGGAAAACTTACATAAGGAGATCGAGAAATTTTCCTCAGAAGCTACTATCACCATAGAAACAGATTTATTAGCAGCTTGTAGAGCGACATTGACAACAAAGCCATCGATAATTTGCATATTAGGAACAGGTGTGCATGCTTGCGTTTATGAAGAAAACTATATTAGTGAAAAATCAGTTAGTCTAGGATATTTGTTTGATGAATACGGTTCAGGATACAGTTTAGGGAAGCAGGTTCTGAAGGATTATTTTCATCAAAGAATGAGTATGGAGGATCTACCGCTATTCGAACAGAATTATAAGAAACCTCATAATTCGATGCTTCAGGAAATCTATGAATTTTCACAACCTAATTACAGAATTGCAAATTATTCAAGATTTCTTTCAAAATGCTCGAAATCTTATAGAAAAAAGGTAACAAATTCTATATTTAACCAATTATTGATTGATCGCCTACTACCGTTAGATTGTGGGAGAAAACTTCCGATTCATTTTGTCGGTAGTATTGCTTTCCACTTTAAGAATGAAATAATGCAAGTGCTTGAAAAACAAGATAGAACAATTGGCTTGGTTCTTTCTGACCCACTAGATGGATTACTAAAATATCACAAAATAAATGGCTGACAAAATTATAAAGAAGATAGGTGTATTCACTTCAGGTGGCGATGCACCGGGTATGAATGCAGCGATTAGGTCTGTAGTCAGAACTGCCAGCTATCATGATCTACACATATTTGGTATCCAGCGAGGCTATCACGGGATGATTGAAGGAGATATAGATCGATTAGAAAGGAAAGATGTAGGAAACATTATTCATAGAGGAGGTACGATGCTGAAGACTGCTAGGTCGAAGGAATTTATGACTAAAGAAGGTAGGCAACAAGCTTATGAAAATCTAATGGCCTATGAAATCGAAGGGTTGGTGGCCATTGGTGGAAATGGAACGTATATGGGAGCGAATGTCTTCTTTGAGGAGTTCGGCATTCCAATCGTTGGACTTCCTGGAACGATTGATAATGATATATTTGGGACAGATTTCTCCATTGGATTTGATACCTCTGTAAATACTGCCATTGATGCGGTGGATAAAATTCGGGATACGGCTGATTCTCATAATCGATTGTTCTTTATTGAGGTTATGGGACGACATTCAGGATATATTGCATTATATACGGGTATTGGAAGTGGAGCAGAAAATATCATTCTCCCTGAAACAAAGAAGTCGATAGATCTGCTTATTCAGCAATTGAAGATGGAAGGTAGACGAAAGAAATTATTCAATTTAATCATTGTAGCTGAAGGAAATAAAAATGGCGGAGCCATGGAAATTTCAAAACAAGTTAACGAAGCATTGGGAGAGGATTTTGAATCCAGAGTTGCGATTATTGGTCATTTGCAAAGAGGTGGTTCACCTACAGGGTTTGATCGTGTATTAGCTAGCAGATTAGGTAATTCTGCTGTTCTAGGCCTTTTAGAGGGGCGGAAGAATGTAGCTGCGGGTCTTATTGCAGGACAAGTGGTTTTTACCGATCTCAAAGATGCTGTATCTAGAAAAAATTCTTTAGATAATCAATTGGTGAATCTTGCTGAGATGTTAGCCATGTAATTTTACTGAGTAAATTATCATTTAAATTGTTATATAATTTAAATTAGTCTATGTCCAATTCTATACAACTCACTTATGTGACATTTACAAATAAAGAGGAAGCTGACCAACTTTGTGATATGCTTATACATAAGAAGTTAATCGCTTGTTACAATCTATTCGAAATGGAGAGCGGGTATTTTTGGGAAGGAGCATTTTGTAATGAGGATGAGGTTGTAGCTATCCTCAAGAGTATACCATCAAAGGCTGAGCTTATTCAAAAAGAAATCAAAGGGAATCATTCCTATGATATACCTTGTATACTTTCATGGCAGGTTAGTGCAAACAAAGATTATTATGCATGGATATGTGAATGTATGAACCTAAATTCCTGAGGTTTTTTTTCAGATATTTATTATTTAGATGTTAAATAGCGTCAGTTATAAATCACACTGCATTTAAATCTAATTTTTCAAGATGTTTCAAGCTTTCAAATTCGGGATATGAGGTTTTCGCTAAAAGCAGAGTTTTAGTGAAGTCATCATCTTTTCTTAATTGATAATAGCAAAGAGCTTTATTATAAAGCACATCCGGTGAATTACCAAATTTATCTTCTGAATGTTGGAAATATTCTATGGCTTCATCAAAATATGCTAATTGATATAAGATTCCACCAATTTCAAATGCAATGTCGTGCAATTCATTGATCGAAAAATGCATTTTCCATACTTCGTTTAAAGTTTGGAATACTCTTGTTCGCTCGTTATATGTAACATTTGAGACTAAGAATTTAAGACGAGGCAGAATATGGATAAAGATTGTAGAATCATAGGAGAACCATCTACTAAGACCAATTAACTCAGATATGTTCATTTTGGGAATGTGCTTATAGGCTAATTTTTTAAGACTGTTTAAATCATCCGGTCCAAAATCATCTACATAGCGTTTATAGGCTAGCCTTGTTTCCGAATAAGATTCAGATTCTTTGAGATACATAAAGCAAGCTACTTCCAGATGAAAGGTGGAATAAGTTGGAAACATTACTGTCCCATTACTCTTATTGCAATGGAGACCAAGTGCATGATAATTTACTGAAAAAGACATGCTACCATGTGTTACCATTCGTGGAATCTTTGAATTTTCAAGATCGTGTATTTCATGGACTCCTTTATCCATGCTTATAATTATTAAACCCTTGGACGATAGATTTTTAAGATTTTCAATACATTGAATAGCTGTAGCTGGAAATAATAGGTGTGCATTTTTCAATAGAGATTTATAGCTATTTAAAAGTTCATTGCAGATCGTATCATTATAAAATTTGCCAGATATTTCCTTTGTTGTGAAATCTAACTTGAGGTTTTTGAGGAGAGCCTCGGATGTAGTAGTATCGGGATTATCATAGGAGGTTAGTGCTACTTCACATGATTTCATTTCATCATCTTTAATAGAAAATAAATCACTTGGGATGGAATCAAAAAAGTAATTGGCTATCGCCATAATAGGCTGCTTCAGATCATCTCCTTTGAGGTTCTTACCAGATACTCTTAATTGTAATTCTTCACTTTGAATTCCATCAAAATAGCAGACATCTAGAATTCCTCTATCTAAATAATCCTTAAATTGTGGATGGGTCAGAAAGAAGTCTAGATTAGATTCTACGATATCACTCAAAACATAGCAAAACGGAGGCAGCTTAATTTGTGCTTGTTCTATTAACTGATCTAAATGCTTTAATGTGTGAAAAGCTAGTCGACCATGTCCAGCTCCCAATTCTAAAATGTATAGTATTTCTGTAGTCTGTCCTTTAAAAGCAAGATCTTTCAAAAATCCAAATATGATTTCTGCATATGTCTTACCAACCTTTGAGTTACTTGTAATGTGATGAGGGACGGATCCTTTGGACCAGGCATCAAGACCAACTGTTTGATAGTAGTCACGATTTAAAGCCCATATTTTACTTTCTGAAAAAAGGACTGATTCTTCTACAGTATATATATTTTCATGATCCATATAGTGGGTGACATTTGGTTAATGAATATTCGAGCCAAGGTAGTGCCACTATTTGGTAAAAATAATTCCACAAAGAACGAATCTATTATCAAGAATAGAACAGATTCTAAAGGTAAGAAATTAAACAACAATGACTTTGAACTTGCAATTCATTGGCAAAGTGCTTAACAAGGACATTAAGACTTCGATACTTAAGTATCCTTTAAGAATTGATCAACTCTATTTCTTTCAGGCTTTCGATTCTGTTTCTAACTAAGAAGTCATCGATCGTTTCAAAGTGTTCGATGACTCGTTTGTCTTTAAATTCAAAGACTTTTTCAGAGAGGCCTTGGAGGAAATCTCTATCATGAGAAACGAGTATTAAGGTGCCATCAAAATTCAAAAGAGCTTCCTTCAAAACATCTTTTGACTTTAAATCTAAATGATTTGTTGGTTCATCTAAGATCAAAAAATTAACCGGTTCAAGCAGTAGTTTTACCATTGCTAAACGAGTGCGTTCTCCTCCAGATAATACAGATACTTTCTTATCAATGTCATCTCCGCTAAACATAAAACATCCTAAGATATTTTTGATTTGAGTACGAATATCTCCTTTAGCTACCTCATCTATGGTTTCGAATACGGTAAGTGTTTGGTCAAGTAAGGAAGCTTGATTTTGTGCAAAGTAACCGATTTCTACATTATGTCCCAGCTTAGATTCACCATGAAAATCTATTTCTCCCATTATGGTTTTGATCATAGTAGATTTGCCTTCGCCATTCCGACCAACAAAAGATACCTTCTCCCCTCTTTCGATGGTTAAATTCGCATTTTTGAAAACCACATAATCATCGTATTTTTTAGATACATCTTTTACAATTACTGGATAATCTCCGGATCTATTACATGCAGGAAATCTAAGTTTTAAAGCTGAATTATCAATTTCATCTACTTCTATAATTTCTAATTTTTCAAGCATTCGTTCTCTAGAATTAACTTGATTCGACTTCGAATATGTACCCTTAAATCTTTCTATAAACCGGTTGCTATCTTCAATGAATTTTTGTTGCTCTTTAAATGCTTTAATCTGGTGAGATCTTCTGTCTTCTCTCAATTGCAAATAGTGCGAATAATTTGCCTTGTAATCGTAGATACGTCCCATCGTAACTTCGATGGTACGATTGGTAATATTATCTATAAAGGCTTTATCGTGAGATATAACCACAACGGCTTTTGCTTTATTTATTAGAAAATCCTCTAACCAAATGACAGACTCTATGTCAATATGATTAGTCGGCTCATCAAGAAGAATCAAATCTGGTTTTTGCAAAATAATCTTGGCTAGCTCAATTCTCATTCTCCATCCTCCGCTAAATTCACTGGTTGGCCTAGTAAAATCCTGTCTTTTAAACCCTAAGCCTAATAATGTTTTTTCTACTTCAGCATCATAATTTATTTCTTCCAAAGAATAATAAATTTCTCCGAGATTCGTCACCTTATCAATGATGTCCATGTATTCTTTAGAATCATAATCAGTCCTAGTTTCCAATTGTTTATTAAGATCTTCCATTTGATCCTTCATCGCAAAAATCGTCTTGAAGGCCTTAGAGGTTTCTTCAAAGACAGTACACAAATCATCTATCAGTAAATGCTGAGGTAAGTAGGCGACCACTGCTTCTTTAGGGACTTGGACATTGCCACTAGAGGGTGTTTGCATACCTGCGATGATTTTCATCATAGTAGATTTGCCCGCCCCATTCTTTCCCATGAGAGCAATCTTGTCATCATCGTTGATAACAAAAGTAACATCCTTAAAGAGTGTTTTTCCACTAAACTCTACTGCTAAACTATCTACAGAAATCATATGCTGTCAGATTAAACAGCAAATGTAGAAAAATACAACAAAAAAAGCCTTATAAAATCCAGAGCTCTTAACTTGAATATAAAAAGGAGAAGGCAAATCAAAAATAAACTATGAACATACAGGAAATGCCAAATAACCAGCGTTATCAGTTTGACAAAAAACATAGGGAGATTCTGGCCCTGATTCATATACTACATAGCTACCTTGTGGGATACAAGAATCGTAATAAAACGGGCAACTAGTTCCATTTATTAAAGCAATAAATTCTCCTGGTTTGACTTGGTTTTGTCCACCACTATTTATACTTTGAGATTTAAGAACTAACAACTTTGGTTTATTCCATTTTTTCATTCTCTAATTTTTCTAGAAGTTTGGGAGTTTAGAATATTGGTAGAATTAGAATTAAGAGCAAACTGGCAAATATAAAGCTGTTGAAATCTGTGATCCATCACCATAACAAATTACTTGATTATCAATTTTCCCAGTAGAATAGACTAAGTAACTTCCCATAGGAACACAAGTCGCACCGGAAAACGGACAGGAAGTAAGTGCAGGTTGCACTATAAATTCTCCTGGACGTGTATCAGCTGGATTGCCACTACTTATAATTTCTTTAGAAAATAGATATAGTCGAGGGCAAATCCACTTTTTATGAGTCTGATATTTCATTCTGGATGTTGATTTCTTTTAAATTAGGTTTAGCTAATTATAATATATACAATTTATATACATGTACTTAGCTGACTTACTATAGCTTAAAAATACTAAAATGATATGAAAGATTTAAATTAATCCCTAATTTATAACAATTGCCCCCCCTTTTTAGACTTAATTTTTACACTGTAGATTGACTTAATTTGACTTTTTCTGGATACTTTTCAAAATATGCTAATTGGATACTGAGGCATAATATTTCTGTGGCAATTTCTAAGTCCTCCAATGCTGGTAGCGATGGTGCAATCCTTATGTTTCTATCTCGCGGATCGTTCTTATATGGAAATGAAGCTCCAGCACCTGTCAATTTTACACCTGCTTGACTAGCTAATTCTACTACCCGCTTTGCCAAGCCATCTGCTGTATTCAAGCTTATAAAGTAGCCACCAGAGGGATTTGTCCAACTTGCAACTTCTTTACCACCTAATTCTTTTTCCAACGTAGACAGTACTAAATTAAATTTAGGTCGAAGGATGGCAGCATGTTTTTTCATGTGTGCATAGATATCTTCTACTGATGGAAAAAATCGGATATGTCTTAGTTGATTGAGCTTATCGGAACCAATGGTCTGCATCGCCATATGATCTCGAAGCCAATTCATATTTGTTTCGCTACCGCCCATCATGGCCACACCAGCGCCTGCAAAAGTTATTTTTGAAGTAGATCCAAAGATTAAAACTCGATTAGGATTACCCGCCTTTCTACAATATTCTAAAATATCTGTAAGCACCTGAGAACCATCATCGATATGATGAACCGTATAAGCGTTATCCCAGAATATTCTAAAATCTGGAGCGGCTGTTTTCATAGATGCAAGTCTCTGTACAACTTCCTCAGAGCAAATAGCTCCGGTCGGATTGCCATATTTTGGAACAATCCATATCCCTTTTATTGAGGCATCATGACCAACTAATTCTTCTACTTTATCCATATCGGGACCATTCTGTAAATTATCCACGGTAATCATTTCTATTTTGTGATGTTCACAAATATTAAAATGACGGTCATATCCTGGAGAAGGGCAAATAAATTTTGGACTTTGCTGTACCCATGGCTTCTCTCCGGAGCATCCATGTAATAGTAAATGTTGAATGACATCATGCATTAGAGCAAGACTACTATTTCCTCCAATGATAACTTCAGTAGTTTCTACTTCCAGAAATTCAGCAAAAAGTTCTTTTGCTTCTGGTAGCCCATCTAGCACCCCATAATTCCGGCAATCAGTCCCATCAGCGGCTATATAATCATCCGATCCAACAAGATCTAATAAAGGCAAACTCAAGTCTAATTGTTCTGGACTTGGTTTTCCACGTGTCATATTGAGTTGAAGTTTTAGAGTACTCAAATGATCAAATCTTTCTTTTATTTTTTCTGGATTAAACATGCTTATTATTTTTCATCTATGAATCCCATTTTGTCCAAAACGTTTCTTTACCATCATAAAATCGAATATAGACAAATTTAGGTATTGGTATTTTTAAAGTCAATTTTAATATAATCGGAATTTATAATATGCAATCAATCATTCATTTCATCAAAAGTAGTTCCAAAGTAATGTATCCGATCTTCGTCAACGGAAACAATGCCATTGAATAAATTAGGTTTAGTTTTATGGTCTTTAAAAAATCGTTTAGAACATAAAAATTCCTACTTTAGTAATTATATTTTTTTCTATTTTTTAAATTTTAATCTTTTGCCGACTGCATTTGAGATGACCTTTCCATCATTATAGACGAGGCTTCCATTTACATAAGTCTTTTTGATTTGTCCTGGAAGATTGAGTCCCTCCAACGGAGACCAATTACATTTATATAAAATATTATCTTTCGAAATAGAAGTAGATTTATCTAAGTCCAATAAAACTAAGTCAGCATAATAACCTTCTTTGATATATCCTCTGTCTTTTATACAAAAACAGTCCGCCGGGGCATGACACATTTTTCGAACAATTTGCTCCAATGATATTTTACCTTTTTTATAAAAGTCTAGCATGATGAGTAAACCATGCTGCACTAAAGGCAGGCCAGATGGTGCTTGGAGGTATTCTCCTGATTTTTCTCGAATAGTATGTGGGGCATGGTCCGTGGCAATAATATCTAATCGATCATCTAGTAAAGCATCTAATAATGCAGATTGATCTTGGGCTGATTTTATGGCTGGATTGCATTTTACCTTTGATCCAAGAGATGGGTAATAACTATTATTAAAATATAAATGATGGACACACACTTCAGCGGTAATTCTCTTCTTTTTTAATGGGAGGTCATTTGTGAAAAGTGATAACTCCTTTTCTGTGGAAATATGTAAAATATGTAATCTCGTATCATGCTTTTTCGCTAATTCAATGGCTTTACTTGACGATAAATAACACACTTTATCATCTCTAATGATCGGATGCTCTGAAAACGGGATATCTGTACCATACTTTTCTTTTGCAATTTCTAAGTTTTTTCTGATTGACTCTTCGTCCTCGCAATGAGTGGCAATAAGCATTTCTACATTACTGAATATTTGGTCTAGCGTGGCCTCATTATCTACCAACATATTCCCAGTGCTCGATCCCATAAAAATTTTCACACCACAAACATCTTTTGGATTTGTCCTTAATACTTCCTCCAGATTATCATTAGTCGCACCCATAAAAAACGAATAATTCGCAGGAGAAACCATGTCTGCTATGCTATACTTAGCTTGCAACTTTTCTTGGGTTGTAGATTGTGGTTTGGTATTTGGCATCTCCATGAAACTGGTTGTGCCCCCCGCTACAGCAGCTCTTGATTCGCTGGCAATATCAGCCTTATGAGTAAGGCCTGGTTCTCTAAAATGCACTTGATCATCAATGACTCCAGGAATGAGGTATAAACCATCCGCATCCACTTCATCTACGTAGTCTATGTTGATTTGCCCATCAATTTTTTCTATCCGAGTATCATTAATAAGGACATCCCCTTCGAATATTTGATTTCCATTGACTATTTTCGCGTCTTTAATAATAAATCTACCCATAAACTATTCGTTTGTAAATATGTTTTGTTATTACAAATTTATCCAAATAAAGAGATTATGTACGAAACTGAAGTATTAGAAAATTTAAATATTATAGAAGAAAGTGCTAAACAATTTGCGGAAACGCATATAAGACCGCATGTTATGGAGTGGGATGAGAGTCAAGAATTCCCTATGGATTTGATGCATAATCTAGGCAGTCATGGATTTCTAGGAGTTCTTGTACCTGAGCAATATGGAGGTTCTGGCTTAGGCTATCAAGAATATGTATCCGTGATTGTAGAAATATCAAAGGTGTGTGGATCGATTGGATTGTCTCTTGCTGCTCATAACTCTCTTTGTACAAATCATATCTTAACCTTTGGAAACGAAGAACAAAAGAAAAAATATCTTCCCAAATTAGCTACTGGGGAATGGATCGGTGCTTGGGGGCTCACGGAGGCTAATACAGGTAGTGATGCAATGCGAATGAAATGCGTGGCTACAAAAGATGGAGATCATTACATTCTAAATGGGACAAAAAACTGGATTACTCATGGTAAATCAGGCCAGGTAGCGGTCGTATTAGCGAGAACGGGTGAATTATTAGATAGTCATGGCATTTCAGCTTTTATAGTTGAAAGAGACACGCCAGGGTTCACAGGCGGTAAAAAAGAGAATAAATTAGGAATGAGAGCTTCGGAGACTGCAGAGCTGATTTTTGATAATTGTAGAATACATGAAAGTCAACTTTTAGGCAATGAAGGAGATGGTTTTGTCCAAGCTATGAAGATTTTGGACGGTGGCAGAATAAGTATTGCTGCATTATCACTAGGCATTGCAAAAGGTGCGTATGAGGCCTCTGTCCAATATTCCAAAGAAAGAGAACAATTCGGAAAACCTATCTCACAATTTCAAGCAATTTCTTTTAAGTTAGCTGATATGGCCACTAAAATTCAGGCCGCGGAATTATTGATAAGAAAGGCTTCGTATTTAAAGAACCACGGTAAAAAAGTGACTAAAGCTGGAGCAATGGCGAAGTATTATGCTTCTGAAATCTGTGTAGAAACTGCGACAGATGCAGTTCAGATATTTGGTGGATATGGATATACAAAAGATTTTCCAGTAGAGAAATTTTATAGAGACTCAAAGCTTTGTACCATTGGCGAAGGTACTTCAGAGATTCAAAAATTAGTGATCTCCAGAGAACTCTTGAATGAGTCTAAGTAAATCGCAACCCCCTTTATTTTCAATAGTCTTCCTGTCGTTACAAAAAAATTAGTGTTCGGAGAATTTCTTGCATGATTGTGTAAAATATGCAAAGTATTTATATCCAAAGTTAGCAGTAGCAATAGATTCTTAATTTGAATTCTGATATTCAAATATCTATAAAATGAAGAGAATTATGTGGGTTTTTTGCTAATTGTAGCATTGATCTATCTGCTTTTCACAAAAATTGCACCCCATTTGTAGATAGAGTAATGAACAAGGTAAACATGGCTGCTCCATAAAAGGCTACAGAAGCAGCAACTGCCTTGTATAATAGCCTAGATTTTATTGGAGATTTATACACGGATGCACTCTTATGGAATCGTATCTCACAAAAAATTTAATTAATGGCCATGTAGACTTTCGTAAAAAGCAGGAAGGGTAATTGCATTTCAGGTCTTTACTATTGTCATAAAATCACCTGCTGGTCAGAATTCTGATACTAAATCAGGAGTTGTATTTGATATGTACGGCTTTGAGTATTGGTCAGGGTAAAACACACTCAATCTGGTTTAGTATAATAAATACATGCTTATAATAATGTAAAAAGATAAACAAATTTGCGGAGAGATTTAACAATGAGTTTATCGTCATCAAATCAAAGCAAGGTTTTCAGCAACTTCTGGATCGTAGGAAGACTAATAAAAAGATGATCGGTGGCTTATTTGGAATAGAAGGTGGTCATTGCTTAGAAGGAGATATCAATAATTTGACATTGGAGTATGATGCCGGGGTACGTATGCTCTGTCCTGCTCATTTATTCGATAATGAGATGGGTGGTTCTGTGCATGGAATAGACAAGGACGGGCTTATCTCATTTGGTTTGGACGTTATACAGGAAATGGAAAGCGAGGCATGATCATGGATGTAGCACATCCAAGTGAAGCTGTTAATCAAGATATTTTCGAAAATTACAAAGGCCCAATACGGAGCTCCCATACAGGCGTGGATGGAACCCGTTCCTTCTTTGAGAAATCTATCTTATTGGGAATTACTAGATATCAAAAAGCGAAATGGAATCGTAGGAATTGGTAACTTTCCTCGTGTTATAGGTGATAACGGAATAGTCGGAATTGTTGAAGCTATGATTTATACAAAGAATCTTATAGGCATTGATCATGTAGCCTTGGGATCTGATTTTGATGGAAGTGTGGCCACACCACTTGATAACAATGGGCTGCCATTATTGGTAGAGGAGATGATGAAGCAGGGATTTACGAATGATGAAATTCGAGCGATTATGGGGGAAAATTTGAAGTGATCTTTGCGGGCGGGATTGGAAATATCGTAATAGGCATGATGCTCAAGTTTAGGATATCAAGATAATGAAATAGTATTTCAAACTTCAGTATAATTGTTATAACAAAAATCGAAATAGTCTATAGTTAAACTTTTATCACTAAAATATGGGAATTGCTTTATCTATTTTTTTTAGTAAACTCGCCCCAGAAAATTTTCAAGTTTCCGATACTCTCTTGAAAAAAGAGGATATAAGGCTATAGTGGTTTGAACTCTATATTATAGAGAGAAGAATTGGGATGAGGTAACTTGAAAGCTACATTTCATTATTTAGTTCTTGCTTCTGACCTGTCTTATGCACATTGCATTTATTTCTAAATGAATAAGCCCATCAAATTAGCTTCTATTATTTCTTCTTAATCTCATACAACTTCATTTCTCGCAAAAAAACATAATAAGCAGCAGTAATACACACAAACAAACCGTTTCTACCATCTAAAAACCCAAGATGAAAAAAATATTCATTAAAAAATCGATAATAGGGTTTGAAGATTAATCGAAATAAACTTGGATTTTTACCCTCCTCCTTTAGTGTTTCTGCAGCAATCGAACTATGCTTATTTATAGTAACTACTCGATCGAATAAATCTTCATTCACTTGATGTAAAAGTAAGCCTTTCAACTTGACTTCCTTTTTTCCATGAGTAGAAATGATTCTATCGTGAGGAGGCCTTCCTGAACATTCAACAAAATTCTTGTCAAATAATCTCAGAATATATTGTGGATACCACGTTCCATGCCTTATCCAATGTGCCCCTATCCTACTGAGACGATTAAGCTTATAATTGCCTAGTATCTCCTTCGTTTTGAGTGTGTTTATTTCCTGCTGCAGTTCAGGAGAAAGCCATTCGTCGGCATCTAATGCAAGGACAAAATCATGTATTGCATTATCGACACAAAATGCTCGTTGCTTTATATATCCCTCGAATGCTCGTTGAATAATTCGTGCATTTTTTGATTCAGAAATCTCTAAAGTTTTATCTGTTGAGAAAGAATCCACGACTAAAATATCATCTGCTATTGAGTGAACGGAATCGATACATCGACCTATATTCTTCTCCTCATTGAAAGTCATTATGACGACAGATAATTTAAGCATTAGCGGGCTTATTATGATTAAGGGAAGCTAGACGAAGATAATTTAAGCTAAGTAGAAAAAAAAGAAGATAAATCGCTGTACCCAATTGAGTCTCGATGGTATGCTCTACCATAAAGGATGAGATTCCGATCAATTGAAGAGCAATAAAGTAGTAATCTAAATAGGCTTTATAGAATAGTATTGGCCCCAAGGTCAGTACAATAAACATGATTAGCCCGATGATTCCCATGGTCGCATAGAAATATATATATTGATTGTGTGGTAATAAATTCAATCCTTTCAAGGCAGGATAATTTTCAACAAGATATTTATTTGTTTCTTCTTGAATATCTCCAATACCAACACCTGTCAGTGGATTTTTATTTCCAATATCTATTCCAGCTAAAATTGACCCAATCCTCCTTGAATCTGAAAGATCTCTAATATTGTCTTTTGCCCAAAATTTATCAATGCTGTATAATGTGTAACCTACTTTATTTTTGATGGTCGGAATATGATTATATCCGATATACCCCAATATTGGAATCATAAAAAGTAAGACCACACCCTGGATCCACTTTTTCTTGATAACAATGTAATAGATTACCGTATGTAATAGTATAGGATATAGTGCCAACAAGCCACTCCTGACAGCCAATAAGTGTAGAAATATGATTAGAAATGTGATCATCACCAATCGGAAGTATTTTTCGTATTTATGGAAGAGATAAATATTCTTAAAGTTTATAAATAGTCCACCTACAATGGCGATATTCACCAATAAACTAAAGCGAATATGGTGAATGGGTGTAGGCAAAGTCTTACCTACTTCATAAAGTTGGTTATAATAAGATGGATTTAATGAATATTGGATGGTAAGAATTAGGCAGATTCCAAAAATGAGAACAAGCAGTGTGTATAGAATTCTATATACATTTTTGACATTAATATATTCGTTTAGATAAAATGAAATGGGGAGAATGAGAAAAGGTAATCTAATTCTCATTCGATCTAAGAAATAAGGGGTGTTTTCGCTATTTACATAAGAAATCGCACACAAAAAGAAAACCCCGGTGAGCATTAGGTATGGCCATGCTTTAGTAAAAAGCTTTAATTTAGCTAAAAGGTCATTCTGTAAGATAGAATGCAACAATAATGCTATCATCCCTATACTTAATAGGAATCTCGAAAATAACAATCCCAGTAATATACTAGAGAAGATTCCATATAGAACCAACTCGTTTCTAGATTTGAACGATAATTGAGTACTGAGACCTTGCAAATTGGGTAAAGTTTACTTACAAAGCCCCAAAATTAAAAAATTGTACTTAATCGCCACGTTTATCATTAAGATTAGCTCAAACCACTTTAAAAATTACCGTTTGGAATAGTAATTTAGAGTTCTCTTACGAGTATGAATCAAAAGATCCAATATACAGATGCGCAAGTAATGATCTTAATTAGAGCTGGTGGCTTAGAATTTGAAGAAGGGTCTAATTACCTATTTTCCTCGTATCTCGGATTTATTCCCAAAGTCAAATCAAAGTTACATTTGAGCGAAAGCTCTATGAAAGATGCCTATTCGGATGCACTAATTAAGCTTATAAGACACATCAAGCAAGGCACTTTTAGACAGGAAAGTAAGATGTCAAGCTACTTTTATCGAATTTTATACAACACATCTGTTGATGTTTTGCGAAAAGAAACGACTAACAAAAATATGGCAACCACAGAACTGCATGAGTACAGTGCAGTAGAAAGAGATTTATTGGGCATATTAGAAGCTAATAGTGAAGCAGAACAAGTCTTACTCATGATCGATAAAATGGGAGAAACTTGTAAAAAAATCTTAATTGATTGGGGTTATTATGGATATAAAATGGAAGAAGTTGCAGAACGAGCTGATCTAGCTAATGCCAAAAGTGCAACGAGTATGAAATACAAATGCCTTCAAAAATTAAGAGCCATGTTATCAAATTAAAATTATAACATTTGAAACACAAAGATTTAGATATACATTTTGAAAAACTTAATGCTTTCCTTGACGGAAATGAAAGTTATGAGGCTATAGTGGCTTATATTCATAATATTGAAGATTTGTTCGTAAAGGCGCAATTGATAAGTTATGTAAATGCGAAGGCCAATATTCGAATTGCAGGAGAAAGAGATCTTAAAAAAAAATATAATTCCTTGTATAACTCCAAGGCTGTAGATTATGACGAGGATTCCATAAAGATTGAGGAAAAGGGTGATGCTGTTCTAGGTAGTGCTACAGAGAAGGAAGGTAAAAACGCTGATACGGAGAGTAAAGATTACGGTGACAAAATAAAGGAAATAAAGAAGGACATCATACCCATAAGGAGAATATTGAGCATGGCTAGTGTTGTGATACTTATGATGGGAGCATTAATCGTTTTCAAAAATTATAATGACGTAAAACCATTACAAACAGCCTACTTTGAGGATCCACCAATCTCTATGGTGCGGTCAACACAAGATGATTTATTTAATAATGAATGGGAAGAGGCCATGACTTTATTTAATCATAAGGAATATGGAAAGAGCTTAAGTAAGATTGAGAAATTAGACTTAAATGGACCTGAAAGCAAAAAAAATATGGGTAAGATTTCATTGTATCGTGCAGTTTGTCAAATACGATTACAGGAATATCGAGAAGCTATATCTACATTGAATACTATAGAAGATACCAATCCATATCACGACCAAAAATTATGGTATTTAGTTATTTCATATGCGGAAAAAGGTGACATTCCAAATGCTAAAAAATATCTAAACCAGATTATCAATTCGGATTTCCATTATAAAAAGGTCCAGGCACAGGAGATATTGAAATCATTAAAATAATCGAATGACAAGATTTTTAATGGTTCTGTGCGGGGTTTTAATGAGCTTCAATTTAGTTGCTCAAATCCATCACTTTGAGGATGATAAATCATTAAATACATGTCGTAAATTTTTTGCGAAAACTGATTTTAAGATGACGTGTTTATGTTTTACTAATTTATTAGATTCATTAGGTCGAACAAAATCAGTTGATCCTTCCTCTTTTTATGTAAATTATATCCGATTACGGAAAATAGAAGCGGCATATTACAAGGAGAATAGAGACTCACTGCTCATAGAAATATATAACTATCAGAAGACTATATCAAGTGATAAAGTAGAGATGCAATTCTTGAAAGATTTGTCTCAGATATATCGAGGGATGATCATTCAGAAAGATAGTACACAGAAATCGAAGGAAATATACCTTAGCTTTATAAATAAATATCGTAATGTAGAAGATACATATGAGGATTTGAGCAAAGTGTTCAACCAAATTGGGATTCTACACTTCCATATTTTAAAAGATGATGATCGTTCACTAATGTATTTAGATTCAAGTAAGATTTTTATCTATAAAATGGAAAAGCCTAATTATGATAGAGCGGTGATTGCATTGGCCAATTCTGCGCAGCCATTTTTCCGTAAAGGAGAATTTAATAGAGCACTTGATTCATTGAAAGTCGGTCTTAAGTTAGCATCAAAACATATGCATAAAGAGCATAGTACTTATAATTACTTATTGGCAAATTTAGGTGCAATCAATAGTAAAATTGGAAATCATAATGAGGCGATTAAATATAATAGAGAATCTATTCGAATAAAGGAGGACCTCTATGGTAAGTTTTCCGAAAAATCAATATCTCAATATTTCAACATTGCAGGATCTTATTTTGATTTAAATCAATATGAGTCATCCCTCGCAGTTCTTGACACAGCCTTACAAATAGAAAAAAAATACAACAATAACCCTTTGATCATCTCGAAAATTTATATCAGAATGGCTAACTCCACTTTAGATCGATTAGAGAGATTTGAGTTAGAAAAAAAAGCTCTAAAACTAGCTTTAACAGTTGATAATGGAATGAATGATGCGGTTTATTCTTTGTACAATAATTTGGGGGTTAGCCATGTCAACTTTGGGAATCTAGAACAAGCATTGAATTATTATCTTAAATCCATCGAGATAAAAACAAAGCTAAATCCTCTTGCAAAATCGGATCTATATAGTAATTATTCTAATCTGTCATCCTTATATGCTAAAATGAAAGACTTTAAATTAAGCCTGGAATATATGGAAAAGGCCATAGATAACATCATACAATTTAGAGGAGATGATAGTCCGATTCTCATTGGTCAATATAACAAATTAGGAAAATCATTTTATAATTTGAATGAGTTTGTAAAGGCAGAATATTATATCCAGAAATCAATGGACTTGTGCGAAAAACACTATTCAAAAGATCATTTATTTTATGGAGAATCCCTATTTTATCAATCTGAATGTAGTTTTGCGAGAGGTGCGTATTCCAAAACTCTACAACAATCCTTAAAAGCCCACGAAATCTATACAAAGGTAAAAGGTAGAGATCATAAATTTACTTCAGCATGCCTATTAGTAGTTGCTAAATCATACTTAGCACTTGGGAATAGAGATCAATGGGATAGACTATCAAATCAATATTTATTGGATGCTGGCTTTGTATTAAAAAATGATCAATATTCTTATCAAAATATTCCAGAATATAAATTATGGACCGCCGCAAACGCCTATTGGGAGCTATATTTAGAAAATATAGAACAATCAAAAAGAGATACTACATACGTTGTATCAGAAGCAGAAACTACAATGGCCATTGAGCTAATTTCCAAATTAAAAAAATTACATTTCTTTGAATCGTTTGAGAAGGATTTCCAGACTAAAACAAGGGTAATTAGTGATTTGTCTCTTGAGTTTTGGTTTAATAAATATGAAGCTACAAAGGATGAAAAATACATTGGAAAAATATATCAATTATTGGAAGAAAGTAGACTGATTTCTATCAATCGAAGAATTCTAAGTGGACAAGATAGCGCAATTATACCCGACAGTATTATTTCTAAAGAGAAAAAAATCATTGCTCAATACGAGGTAGCTTATGAGCAATTTCAGAAACAATCGGCCGCTGACCAAAAAGACAGTTTGGCATATGAAGCAATTTCAGCATCACTATTTGATATTCAGCTAAAGAGAGAAATATTTATCGACGACCTGAAATCAAGCTATCCCGATTATTTTAATGCAAGATATAGTCAACAAATGCCTGGTCTGAGTAGCTTGCAAGATCAATTAAAGAATGAAAATCAAACTTTGGTCTATTATCATTGGACTAAAGAAAAGACTTACAAACTTAGTATCAGTCCGAACAAACAGAATATTCATCAAATAGTTACCAAAGATATTGAGGAGATATTAATAGATTATCTACCACTAATATCAGATGTAATAAATGATGAATGGCACTATGCTGAGATCAAGCAAAAATTTGTAAAGAATTCTCATGCGTTATATGAGCTTCTTATTGATGATTCGGATTTAACAACGGAAGAAATAATTGTAATCCCGGATGGCCCTTTAGTACAACTACCTTTCGATATTTTAATCAAAAATGAATCGAACGGTCCTTACCAAAGTATGGATTATCTCCTGAATGAACATTGTTTTTCTTATGCAACCTCTACCCTTCAGATTGGAGCTCACGGGGTTACTGATAATCCTTACTACGTTGGATTTGCCCCTACATATGCTGGTGTTGATAAATTAGCTTCAGTAAGTCGAGGAGATGGTAAATTCCGTAATTTAGTGAACAATAGATCAGAAATAGAGAAAGTATCTCCAATTTTTCGGTCTGAAGTCTATCTAGATAGTTCCGCTACTAAAGCCAATTTTTTAAACCATATAGAAAAGGCAGACATTATACATTTAGCAATGCATGCGTTTGTTACAGAAAAAACCTATGGTGAATCTTTCTTAAAATTTTATGACGATTCGGATATGATCGATTCTGAGTTAAGTGTAAGAGAAATAAGTCGACTAAATATCCAGACAGATCTGTTAGTACTGAGTGCGTGTAATACTAATGTAGGAACGACTAACTATGGAGAGGGTATATTAGGTCTTGCGAAGTCTTTTCAGATGGCTGGAAGTTCTAATATGATCATCAGTAATTGGCTTGTAGATGATTTCAGTGGAACTAATCTAATGACCTTGTTTTTTCAAAAACTTGCTTCAGGAACAAATAAAAGTCAAGCTCTTGTCGCTGCCAAAAGATCCTATCTACAGGATGCGAATGATGTGCTTGCTCACCCATTTTATTGGGCAGGCTACAACTACTATGGGGCTCCCTCACAGAGTTTTAGTATTGAAAACAAAAAGAATTGGGCGAAATATTCTGTTATTTTCATATTATTTTTTATTATAATGTATTATTTTTACAAATTATTTATAAAAATTAGTTGATCTTAAAGTATCCATTACGACTAATGATGGAAACTGATTTATTTATATAACTTATTAAACACCAAACAATGATCTTATTTAGAAAAAACTTAAACTTCCTTTTTATAGTTATCACTTTATTGGCCATGACGCTAACTTTACCTTCTTGTTCTGATGATGATCCTGGCATTACAAACATAAAACTTTGTGAGAGTATCCCTAGTGGAGAAAATGAATGTGAGGATGATACAGACACCATAGCATCAACAAATCCAACCATCAATATTTCATGCGATTTGGAAGGTGTTGAAGAAAACGATTCTGTAAATTTTACACTATCGTTGGATTCTAATGGGTCATTGACTGAAGTTTCGTCACTTAATACACAATTAGATGGAAGTGGTAATAGTGGAACGGCTTTTGCGACTTTTACCTTGCCAGCAAATACCGTATGGGGAGAAGGCTCTTGGGAGATTGAGATAGAATTAGAAACTGAAATCCCAGTAACTGCTACAAAGAGATTTACAACAATATAATAGATCGAATTTGAACAATAATAAATTAGTTCTATAAACAAAAAAGAGGCTATTTCTAAAAATGATATAGCCTCTTTTTAATTTTAAGTATTATTTACAATGATAAATTATGATACACTGTTATTACTTATTCATAAGTATACTCATAATTTATTTCTACCCCATCGTCAAAAAATCTAATTTCCTTTACCGGATAATCATCAGAATTAAAGTCAATTGAAGCAGTATAACTTGATCCTAGATTTAAATCAAATCAATCATCATAAATCTTATAACGTATAATATTAGATGAATTTTCGCTTCTAAATATATCTATCTAAGAAGACAGATTCCCAATAATAGTTTAGATCATCTCTATAGCTAAAACTCTAGATTCGTTACCTTCATTATGTTTTACGGTTAATTAATAATCGTATCCATTTGATTCATAGTTATATTCTGATGTTCAATCTAATTGTTCATCTTCAAAAATTTCGATAAAGTCTGCAGGACAACTATCATATTCAAAGTGGTCTAAGGCATAACCTAGTAAATTACAATCTTGGTCATTTTCATCTCGTCTTACAGTTTTATCTGAAATATCATAACACTCAAATTTTGTAATAGATTCGTTGAACAATCTTGTGGTTATGACTTTTTCATTGTGATACTGATAAGAAGTGGAGAGAATAAGATCACCTAAATTAGTACTATATCTGTCATCCGTTTTTAAATTTCCATTTTCAAAATACGTATAAAATCTAAATAATTCATCTTTATCTCTGGTTGCTCTTATGATGCAGATGGACCTGGTCCCGAGGATTAATGAAAAGTAATGAAGCAAAAACTATTCTAATATTAAAATAATAACACATTGAAACGCATTCTATAAAAAAATAAAATTGTAGCCTATTGGGTACCGGAAATGCAATGGTCTATGTACTTGTTTATTGCATTTTTTGCTGATCAATAAATAAAATTTATCTCAAGCAAAAAAACTAGCTTCGACTTCGACTTCGAAAGAATTTATATTTCGTTGATCACATGTCACTTAACTTAGGCAATACTCCTT